>Ga0209517_10000049_pt1 | contig 188216 bp, 167 predicted proteins | sample PeaSoiMetSII2010_FD_187695 | JGI IMG/M metagenome (GOLD analysis project Ga0209517, IMG submission 187695) | Peat soil microbial communities from Weissenstadt, Germany - SII-2010 (SPAdes) (version 2) | ecosystem: Environmental > Terrestrial > Soil > Wetlands > Peat | place: Germany... | reverse complement strand
CCGCCCCGCCACCGCATTCTCAATCACTTTCACCCGTTGGAACTCTTTCTGACTCAATGTCACCATCCCTCTAGGGTGACAAAGTCTGGTTGCAGTTAAGGGGTGACATTATCTTGGAGCATCTACAGCTTCAGTTGGTACGATTGACGCCTGCGCGCGGCTTCCGTAACCTGTAGGGTGCAGAAGACAACCATTGAGCGCTCCCGCCTGCAGGTCACTGACGATATTACGCAGCTCGTTGGCGAAACTCCCATGCTCAAGCTGAAACGCCTTGTGCCTGCCGGCTCGGCCGAGGTTTATGCCAAGCTGGAGTATCTGAATCCTGGGGGAAGCGTGAAGGATCGCGCCGCGATTGGCATGATTGCCCGAGCCGAAGAGCAGGGTCTGCTCAAACCCGGGGGAACGATTGTCGAGGCGACGGCCGGGAATACCGGGATCGGGCTGGCGCTCATTGGAGTGAACCGCGGCTACAAGGTTGCACTGTTTGTCCCGGAAACATTTTCGGAAGAAAAAGTGATGATCATGCGAGCCCTCGGAGCCGAGGTGACCCGTACTCCCGACTCCGAGGGCATGCAGGGAGCGATCAACCGAGCCAAAGAATTAGCCTCCCACGATCCCAACGCCTTCATGGCAGCCCAGTTCGAGAATCCCGCCAATCCTGATTATCACTACGAAACTACCGCCCGCGAGATTTTTGAGCAGATGGACGGGCAGATCGACGCTATCGTAATCGGCTCAGGCACCGCCGGCACATTTACCGGGGTGGCGCGCTATTTGAAAGAGCGTCTGCCAAAGGTGCTCGCCTACGCCGTCGAAACTCAGGGCTCAGTGCTCGGAGGTGGAAAGCCCGGCCCGCATAAGGTCGAGGGAATCGGCGCCAGTTTCATCCCTAAGAATTTCGATCCTTCGGTATGTGATGAAGTGATTATGGTGACCGATCCAGAGGCTTTTGGGATGGTGAAGGAGTTGGCGGCGCGCGAAGGCGTGCTGGCAGGATCCAGCGGCGGAGCCAACGTGTTCGCGTCCTTGACCGTGGCCCGGCGGTTGGGCTCGGGCAAGCACGTCGTAACCATGATTCCCGATTCAGCCGAGCGCTATCTCTCGAAGAAGATTTTCGAGGGCGGAATTTGATAGCACCCAGCCGTTTCTAATGGAGGCTGGGCGTCCCGCCCGGCTGGACGGGCGAGACGCCCGTCCTCCATCAAGTGGGGACTGAAGTTTGAATGATTTGACTCATCATGAATAAGAATAATCTCCCCGGTTTTGCCACTCGCGCCATTCATGTCGGGCAAGAGCCTGACCTGGAAAGCGGTGCCATCTCGGCGCCCATTCATCCAACCTCTACTTATGTTCAGCAGGAGATCGGCAAGAACAAAGGTTACGAGTATGCCCGAGTTTCTAATCCGACGCGCACGCGTCTGGAGACGAACCTCGCCGCGCTCGAAGGTGGAATCACTTCGCGCGTCTTCGCCAGCGGGATGGCCGCGATCAACGCCATCTGCACCATGTACAAATCGGGCGACCACGTAGTGTGCGGCCACAACCTTTATGGCGGTGTGCCCCGGTTATTCAACCAGGTGCTGTCCGGCTACGGAATCGAGTTCACCTACGTCGATACTTCCGACGTTAGAAATGTAGAGCGCGCCATTCGCAAGAAGACGCGCATGGTGTACGTGGAGACGCCCACCAATCCGCTCATGGCCCTCGCCGACCTCGAGGCCATCAGCAAGGTTTGCCGCGCCAAGAAGGTGGAGTTGGTGGTGGACAACACGTTCTTGTCGCCATACTTCCAACAGCCTATTGCGCTGGGCGCGGATATGGTCGTGCATTCGACTACGAAATTCCTCAACGGCCACAGCGACGGTCTGGGAGGCGTCGTAGTCTGCACCAGGCCCGAGCAGGCCGAGGAACTGAGCTTTGTACAGAAGACGGCGGGAGCGATTCTTTCTCCCTTTGAGTGCTGGCTGGTTCTGCGCGGAGTCAAGACGCTGGCGGTGCGAATGGAGCAGCATGATCGCAGTGGCCGGGTCATTGCGGAATTTCTGGCTCAACACAAGAACGTGAAAAAGGTTTTCTATCCAGGGCTGCCGGATCATCCACAGTACGAACTCGCACAGAAACAGATGACTGGATTTGGCTCCATGATCTCGTTTGAAACCGGCTCGCTCTCGAATGCCAACAAGATGCTGAGAAAAGTCCGCGTCTGCTCACTGGCCGAGTCGTTGGGCGGAGTTGAAACGCTGATCTCGCATCCCGCTACTATGACGCACGCGGCTTTAGGCGAGAAGGGACGAAAAGAGATCGGCATCACCGACGGCATGGTCAGAATTTCAGTGGGTATTGAAAACGTAGAAGACATTATCGCCGACCTCGACCAGGCACTCGCCGCCATCTAACGCGGATTGCCACAGATTTAGTAGGTATGGTCGGCGGATCTGGATAAGTAAGAGATTACCTTCCGGGGGCCTATTTTCTCCCGAGCGCAGCCATGTCGCCTCCCTCCAAAACGCGCGAGTGGAACGCTACCGACTACCATCGTCTTTCCGGACCACAAGTCAGTTGGGGTAAGAAAGTCCTGGCCAGAGTACACCTGCGCGGTGACGAGATGCTTATGGACGCCGGTTGCGGCACGGGGCGGCTGACAGCCGAGTTGTTGCAGAGCCTGCCGCGGGGTCGAGTTGTTGGTGTGGACCTGTCCCAAAACATGCTGGCGGGCGCGCGGGATTACCTGGCGCACGATTTCGATGGCAAGTTCTTACTGGTGGTTGCCGATCTGCAGGATCTTCCTTTCGAAAGAGTCTTTGACGGCATTTTCAGCACGGCTGCGTTTCACTGGGTTCTAGACCACGACCGTCTTTTCCGTAGTCTCTTTCGCGCATTGCGGCCCGGGGGATGGTTGCGAGCGCAGTGCGGCGGTGGCCCCAATCTGGCTCGGTTGCGTAAACGAACCGACGACCTTGCCGCCACGCCCAAGTATGCGCGGTACTTTGCCGGTTTTCGCGAGCCCTGGATTTACAATGATGCGGAAACGGCTGCGGCAATTCTGCGGCGGGCAGGATTTACCGAAGTCGATACCAGCCTGGAACCGGCACTTACGACCTTGGAGGATCTTCCGAAGTATTCAGAATTTGTGCACACGGTCATCCTGCGTCAACATCTGGAGTGCATTCCAGACACTAAACAACGCACTGCGTTCGTCGCTGCACTCGCGCACCAGGCCTCGACGGACGATCCCCCCTTCTCGCTCGATTACTGGCGGCTGAACTTGAACGCAACGACTCCTAAGTAAGTCTTCCGTGCCGACTATCTACTTTGATTTCGATCAGGCAGTACTGGAATCTGTTATTTAGATGAATCATCGAGCCACTTTAAGTACTCTGGGCTGCCGTCTTCAATCGCGATCGACATACATTCCGGCAACTCGTAGGAATGAATTTCGAGGATCGCATCGCGCACGGGCTCGAACCCTGCCGCGGTCTTGATCAGGAGGATCCATTCTTCTGCCTCTTCCACTTTCCCCTTCCAGCGGTAAATCGATACGACCTTAGTAATAATGTTGACGCAGGCTGCGAGCTTGCGGTCGACTAATGTTTCGGCAATCCGGCGCGCTTCATCTCGGGATCCAGCGGTAGTCAGGACGATTTTCTTATCGGTCATATAGAATCAGCCTTCAGCGGTTTGATTTATGCGCATCAAAGATTAGCACTTTGGAAAGTGTAGCGCCGCCGTCCCGGCGGCTGTCCAGCGGGCGTCTCGCCCGCTGCTGAGGGCAGGATGCCCTCAGGACGGCTGGCAAAACCTGCCCCGAGCAAAGCCGAGGGAATGCCGGCGCTACGGTGAGCACCCATATGGCGACTCAAATCAAGTTTGGCACTTCGGGATGGCGCAGGGTCATGGCGGAGGAGTTCACCTTCGCCAATGTGCGGCGAGCGGTCAGCGGGATTGCACGTTACGTGCTTTCGCAAAAGCCATCAGGGGCCCGGGTAATCGTTGGCCGGGATCCGCGATTCCTGGGTGAGACTTTCTGCTCGATCGCGGCCGAAATCCTGTCCGCACACGGCATCATTCCGCTTGTCCTCGGCGACCCTGCGCCTACTCCCGCGATTGCGTATGCCGTTATTCGGGAGCATGCGGACGGGGCCATCAACTTCACCGCGTCCCACAATCCGCCGGAGTACAACGGGATCAAGTTTTCCACGCCGGATGGTGCGCCCGCATTGCCGGAGGTGACCCAGCGCGTCGAGGCAGAAATTGCAGCCTTCGACAGCAACGCTGGAGGTTGGCCGCAACTCGCATCGAAGCCTGCCGCACAAGCGCTCGACCCGCGCGGCGTGTATCTGGCGCGGCTGCGAGAAATCATTGATTTCGAAGTGATCCGCAAGGCTGGCTTGCGCGTGGTCTACGACCCGCTTTGGGGAGCGGCTCGCGGGTATCCCGACGCCCTGTTACGCGATGCCGGCGTCGAGGTCGCTGCCGTCCACGACTATCGCGATGTGCTCTTTGGCGGACATGCTCCCGAGCCTGACGATCATCTGCTGGCGGATCTCCGCGAAAAGATGCGGGCGATCAAGGCCCACATCGGCATCGCAACCGATGGCGACGCCGACCGCTTTGGCATCGTGGATGAAGACGGCATGTTCTTTCAGCCCAATTACATCATTGCGCTGCTGTTCGATTATCTGGTGGAAAGTCGAGGCTGGAAAAACGGGGTAGGGAAGTCCGTGGCCACGACCAATCTGATCAATGCCCTGGCTCACCACCACGGGGTTGAGTTGCACGAGACGCCGGTGGGCTTCAAATATATCGGTGAGCTGATCAAGCAGGACAAAGTGGCGATTGGTGGCGAAGAAAGCGCTGGCCTCTCCATCCGTTATCATGTGCCCGAAAAAGATGGCGTTCTGGCCGGCCTGCTTTGCTGCGAGATGGTGGCGCGAAGAGGCAAATCCCTAGGGCGGCAATTGCGCGAGCTATTTGTCAAAGTTGGTTCCTTTTACCCTCAGCGGGAGAACTTCCGCTTGACGCCGGACGCCAAAGAGAAGTTCACTGAGAAGTTGGGACAAAATCCTCATGACTTCTTCGGACGCAAGGTGAAGGAAGTGGTGCGCACGGACGGGCTCAAGCTGATCTGCGAGGATGGTTCGTGGGTATGCTACCGCCTTTCCGGCACCGAACCGGTGGTCCGGGTCTATTGCGAGGCCGGCAGTGCCGAAGGACTGGTTACGCTGAGCGCAGCGGCGAAACAATGGATCTTCGAATAAGTGGTCTCCCCAAAATTCGGGTGTTGCCACGGCCGGAAGATGGCCTGCGTACGCTGGTGGAGCGGGCACCGCGAGCAGAGGCTTGGGCGGATCGGAGGCTGGCAAAACTTCGTCCCATGCTGACGCTGCTCTATGGCGTGCGACGTCGGTTGGCTACCGCTGGGGTGGCCGTTCTCACGGCGTGGCTATTCGCGCACGTAATGTTTGGCGCCAATGGCATGGTGGTTTATCGGCAGAAGAAGGCCGAATACCAAAGCCTGCAGAAGCAGATTGATGATTTACAAAAGGAGAACGATCGCTACACACGGCAAGTGAAGTCATTGCAAGCCCCCGATCCCAACACGATTGAAAAAGAAGCTCGGGAACAGTTGCATTATGCGCGTCCGGGCGAAGTGGTGTACGTTGCACCGCCACCCGTTCATCCTCCAACGGCAGAGACGAATGCCGCTCGGAAGTGAGCTTGCCCTTGCGAGGAGTCGACACCATTAGTTTGTGATATAGTTCTCCTCAATTCCTTTGACAACCGCAAGGCGGGTCTGTGCTGGTTCCCACCTTGTGGGCTCGCGCGTGGGCGGCGGAGGGCAGTGCGCAGGGCGAGATTGGATCCACAAATCTGCGGGTTAACCGCTAAAAGAGGTGTGCTATGAAAAAAGTACTGATGAGCTGTGCTGCCGTTTTGGTTTTGTGCTTCCTGGTTGCCATAGCCTCGGCGGCAGATAAGTCTGCGACCGTGAACGGGTACGTGAGCGATTCCATGTGCGGCGCCAAAGGCGCCAATGCGAACCACGCCGCCTGCATGACCAAGTGTTTGGGAAAGGGTGCGAAGGCGGTGATCGTCACCGACGGCGAGCAGAAGGTAGTGAACGTCGACAATCCGGACGCGCTCAAAGGGCATGAAGGACATCACGTGTCCGTCACGGGAGCAATGACCGGAGATTCCATTCACGTAGACAGCGTGAAGATGCTCTGATTTGTGAAACCGACGCGAAAGGGCGGCTTTGATGCCGCCCTTTGTTTTTGGGTAGAATCTAACGCACCACGCCTTCCAATGGCGAGCTTGCCGTCGCGTATAACTTCTTAGGCATACGTCCGGCAAGATAGGCTTGGCGTCCCGCGAGCACGGCGTGTTTCATCGCTTCCGCCATCAGCACCGCATCCTGAGCACCGGCGATACCGGTGTTCATTAACACGGCGTCGGCCCCTAGTTCCATCGCAATCACCGCATCCGATGCTGTGCCCACCCCAGCATCGAGAATCAACGGCACGCCCGTAATCATCTCTCGCAGGATTCGGATATGGGCTGCGTTTTGTATCCCGAGGCCGCTGCCGATGGGTGCTCCCAAAGGCATAATTGCGCTGGCGCCGGCGTCGAGCAGGCGCTTGGCGAACACGATGTCGTCCGAGGTGTAGGGCAGGACCGTGAAACCTTCCTTCACCAAGACGCGAGTTGCTTCCAAGGTGGCCTGCACATCGGGATAGAGCGTGGCCTGATCGCCGATGACTTCGAGTTTGACCCAGTCGGACAGGCCGACCTCGCGTCCCAGGCGCGCGGCGCGAATGGCCTCGTCGGCGGTGTAGCAGCCAGCAGTGTTGGGCAGCAGGAAGTATTTCTTGGCGTCAATGTAGTCGAGCAGGGATTCCTTGCTGCGGTCGAGATTCACGCGCCGTACCGCGACCGTCACCATTTCCGCGCCACTGGCTTCCAGCGCCCGCGCGGTTTCCTGAAACGATTTGTACTTTCCCGTACCTACAATGAGGCGCGAACGGAACTCGCGGCCGGCAATGAGCAATGTGTCTGTCATGCTTCCTATTGTAACCAAACGGAAACTGGTTTCACGAGTGGTCCTCTTATAGAATTTCTGGGACTTGCGGACAAGTGGGGGGCGCCATGAGATTTGCGAAGATTGTGTTTTGGATCGCTGGCATCTGGGGCATTCTCGTTCTCACCCCGCTGTACTTCATGTTTGATCTGATCGGCCGGAATGATCCGCCGCCGATCACGCATCCGGGATTCTTCTACGGATTCGCGGGAGCGGGGCTGGCATGGCAGATCGCGTTTTTCTTCATCGCCAAGGACCCGGCGCGCCATCGGCCATTAATGATTCCGTCGGTGTTTGAAAAATTCAGTTATGGCGTGGCCGTAGTCGTTCTGGTCCTGCAAGGGCGCATGCACTCCACAGACCTCGTCCTTGGCGGAACCGACTTACTGCTTGGCGTTCTGTTTGTGTTCGCTTACGTCAAGACTGGGCCTCCGATCCCTTAGAGTTGGCAGCTATGGCTTTCCGTTTTGTTCCGCTGGCGCCGGAGGGAGCTTTGCCCCTGGATAAATCTTGATCCAATGATTTCGCACCTGGGGACTAGCTTTCCGTCCGTTCCAGTTAAACACGATGAGGTTGGTCTGCTGCTTCGGCATATGACAATCAATGCAGTTGTTCGCGATTTGTTGCCCGATCTTTGGATGGCTCTCGGCTTTGTGGCAGTGCAGGCATTGCTGTGAGAATGCAGCCGGGTCCTTCTGAGTCGTGTGAACATCGTGGCAGGTGAGACAGGTCATTGTCGATGACTGGAAGCAGCGGCTTTTCTTGAGCAGTTCGACCTGGCTCCCGTGGACATCGATGGGCGCATCTGGGTCAGGCTGTGGCAACTCGAGGTACTTGTTCAGAGGCTCGCCTGGAATATAGGAAAACGTCGGCGGGAGCGGTACGCCGTGCCCCGCGTGGCACCAAGCGCAAAGGTCGATCTGCCGGTCTCGCGAGAATCGTGCTGGATTGAGGATGGCCGGATCTGAGGGAATATCCGCGGACTTCGACCGGACGCGCTGAATGTGTCCACGTCCAGGCCCGTGACACTTCTCACAGGTGATGCCAACCACAAAACCAGTCTGGCTGTAATGGTTCGGGGGCGGTGCGATCGACTCAAAATAAGTTGCGTGGCATTCCAGACAACGTGGAATCACTGGTCGATCAAAATACGCAACACCGTCGCGATACCCGGGACTGTTCACCCAGCCAACTTCCTTCCAGTAGGACACGGGCAGCTGAAACAGCAGATCACCTTTCCAGAACAAAAAAGTCTGTCCCTTGCCTCCCGACCCAACGACCAGAGCGAAGCGCTCGCTGCGTGCAGTTGTGTAGGGCGGTATTCCCTGCACGGCCATCTGGAAAAAGCCATCGACTCTTGCCTCCATTCGGAAAAACAGATCGGGATTGGAGGTCTTGAGAATGTTTGCGGCTGGACTGAAGTTACCCAGAATGGAATCTTTGTCAGGGAGCCTGGAAGTCAGATAGTGGGCGGTTCGGTGAAAAGTTTCGACCTTGTCTTGATGACAGCTGCGACAAGCTTCATCACCAGCGTAATTTTCGCGGGGATTCGGCTTAGGCGCTGGAGCCTTCTCACCATTGTTCTGACCTACAGCTTCCATCGCCAGAAGAAGCGTCGCAAGCACGAGCAGTTTGGGTTTGAGATTCATCTCCGCAGGCCAAGGAATCGGTCACGACGATACGTTGCTCATCACTTCCATTTCGTCTGGCCCTCCACAATTGTGACGTAACGGTCAATCGGAAGATCGGTAAAGCGTTCCGTCGCGTTGCTGGGCAGGGGCCATTTGATTTCCAACCAGTCGATTTTCGTTCGCGCACCCAGTCCGAGCACCATACGAGGGTCGTGCGAAGAAAGGAAGCTGCCACCTCCAACCTTCATTCTGTGGCGCTTCAGATCGCCAGCCTGGTAGGTGATGCGCGCACCAATGGCATCGCGGTTCGATTTTGTGCCCACCAGATTGAGGCCCAGCCAATGATTTTGCTTGGCCGCATGGTTTCGCAGGAGAAGCGGAGCACCGTCGTTGACCGACACCAGCACGTCCACCGCGCCGTCATTATCAAAGTCGCCGATCGCCATTCCGCGTGCTGAAAGCGGTCTCGCGAAAACCGGGCCGCTCTCCGCACTTACGTTCTGAAAGCCTTTATCAGTGCCGTGGAACAAAAGCATCGGCTCCTGGTAGTTCACGTCTTTACGAACCACCTGAATCAGGTCATCGGGATTGCCGTTGCACAAAAACAAGTCAAGATTGCCATCGTTGTCATAGTCGAAAAACTTCAATCCCCAGCCGCTCATCAGGCGGGTAGCGGACGCAATCCCGGCAGGTCCGGCTTGATCATCGAAAGTCTCATCGAGGTTATTCTGATAAAGCGAATACATTTCGTGGTCGATGTTGGCAACGAAGAGATCCATCCAGCCGTCCTCGTTGAAATCGGCGGAATCCAGGCCCATGCCGGAGCGCGGCCGGCCGAACTCACTGTATGCGACGCCGGCTTGCGCGCCGATTTCCTCGAACTTTCCGCCGCCACGGTTGACGTACAGAAAATTCTGCACTGTATCGTTGGCAACAAACAGGTCCATGAGCCCGTCGTTGTTGATATCGGTTGCAACGACTCCCCAGGCCTTGCCCAAGTGATTGCCGATTCCTGAACTCTTGCTGACGTCGGTGAATGTCCCGTCCCCGTCGTTGTGAAAAAGCCAACTGGCCATCGGCTTGTACAGCCGTGGAACGCAGTACCCGGGGCTGTCGCCTGCTGCGCAAGGCAAGTTCTTAAACTTGTCGAAGTCCACAAACCGGCAGACAAACAAGTCGAGGCGGCCGTCATTGTCGTAGTCGAACCAAACCGCGCTCGAAGACCATCCCGGCGCGGCAACCCCGGCTTTCTCGGTCACATCGGTGAAAGTGCCGTCTCCATTATTGTGATATAGGATGCTTCGGCCATATTGGGTGACGTAAAGGTCAGGGAAGCCATCGCTGTCGTAGTCGCCCACCGCGACGCCCTGGCCATAGCCGCCAGCAGCTACCCCGGCCTTCTGCGTTACGTCAGTAAAAGTTCCGTCGCGATTGTTTCGGTACAGAGCATTACGGAGGGGAGGATTCGGACTGAAGAAATCGCTTTGCCCGCTGTTGACTAGATAAATGTCTATCCAACCATCGTTGTCGTAGTCGAGGAACGCACAACCCGCGCCTGTGGTCTCCGGCAGATATTTTTGCGGAGACCTCCCGGCAGTGTGTTTCCAGGTAATGCCACTCACTGCTGGCGGAACTTCCTCAAAAGGGTAAACCGGTTCAGGCAGTGTGCAAGCAAGTCGAGACAAAGACGGAAGAGTCAGGCTGGTTGCCAATCCCCGAAGAAAGTGGCGTCGCGAGAAAAAAAGTGTTCTTGGAATTGGCCAGCGAGTCACGATTTTAGCTTTTTATCAGCGGTTCTAATTTGGCTTTGTCTGCGACTGAGGATTGTCTTCTCCCGCGGCACCTTTCTGGGTCAATTGTCTTTGAATGGCAAATTGCTTGTCACCGTCTTCTTTGCGGCCCGTCCGGCTGTATGCGATCGCGAGCAAATAATGCGGGGCCGGATTTTCGGGCTCAAGCTTGACCGCATTCTCCAAGGGCGGAATCGCCTCGGAGAACCGCTTGGCTGAGCCCAGACAAGCTCCCAGTCCAACAAAGGCGTCGCCGAAGCTAGCGTCCAGATTGGTGGCACGCGAGAAATGCTGGATGGCCTCATCCCATTGCTGGTTCTGTTGCGCCAGCGCGCCCAGCACGTACTCTGCGCCCGCATTCGAGGGATCGATCTCAAGCTCCTGCTGCATCTCTTTCTTCGCTTCTTCGGCCACCGTCGGGGGCGGATTGGGCTTGGAGAGCAACAGCCGACCGAGGCGGAAATGGATGCCCGGCAAGCGCGGATTCTGCTGCAATATTAGACGATATTCCTTGGCGGCATCATCCCATTTTCCTTGTGCCTCGAGGGTCTCGGCGTTGAGCTCATGCCCCTGAGGGGACTTTGGGGCCGTGGTGGCTAGTTCCGCCGCGGCACGGCTCGATAGATCCGAATACGTATGCACTGAAAGATAGAGAACATCAGGATCGTGTGGGAATTCGCGATTCAAGAATTGGAGAAAATCCTCAGCCGCATCCGGCTGATTGGCAAACATCGCGCATCGCACGCCAGCAAAGCCGACGCTGCGTTTAAGATCCTTATCCGCAAGATGCACCCTCGCTTGCTGCAGAAGTGGCAACGCTTCCTTGCAGTGACCGGACTGGGCGAGGCTCACGGCTCGTTCAGCGGAGGACGCGCTGTCAGCGGGCGAGGCCTTCTTGGAAGCTTGGGCAAAGCACAACACAGGCGCAGAGCCCCAAAGCAGCATGCAAACCCGAGCCGTATCGCGAGGTCTAAACATAAAGAGGGGCAGGCTCGGGGGAGACGCCTGCCCCAATAGTACAACGCTATCCTCAGAAGTAGAACTTCAAAGCGAACTGCAACTGCCGCGCATCCTGCGAGGCGTTGCTGACCCCGAACGTTGCCGTACCGAAGCTGAAGTTCGGCACCGCGAAGTTGGGGTGGTTAAACGCGTTCAGGAAATCAGTTCGAAACTGGATTTTCATCGTCTCTGTAATCGGGAAATTCTTTTGCATGCTAATGTCAGCGTCTACATATCCAGGCCCAATGGCCGGGCCTTGAGCCGGACAGTCTCCAAATGTTCCCGCCGCAGGGGCAGAGAACGCACTTGGACTAAACCACTGGATACCCTGCACGCTGACCGTCTTGGGGTAGCTGACGGGGCCATCACAGTTGGGACGATTTTCGGGGCTGCCCGTTCCGGAGGTGTTGCCTCCAGAGATCGTGAGCGGTAAGCCGGTATGCCAGGAAACAATCGGGTTGATCGACCAGTTACCGGCCACAGCGTTCAGGGCAGCCGGCATGTCGTGTCCAAACTGTTTACCTCGGCCAAAGGGCAGCTCATACACGGCGTAGGCGCTGATCACATGCGCCGAATCCCAATAGCACCGTGCATTATCGCCGGCGGGGTTATAGAGGTTTTGCCAGTAATTGCCGGAGGGAGCGCCCTGCGTGGTGGTGCCCCAGGTACCGTAATAACCGTCATCGTTGGTCATGCACTTCTGGAAACTATACGAAAGCTGGCCCTCCAGTCCGTGGCTATATCGCTTCTGCAACACCACCTGCAGCGCGTTATAGTTCATGTTGCCCACGGAGGCCGTGTTCTTAACGTTGCCGAATCCGTTGGGACCAAAGGTCGGCGTAGTCGTAGTGATGCCGTTGATGACGGTTCCCGTCGGATTTTGGCCCCCGATCAGGGGATAAGTGACCGAGCCATTCGGTTGCAGATCGCCTTGCGCCAGCCACTCGGGAACCATTAAGTGAGTTGTGCTCTGGCCCACGTAGCCCACTTGAAGAGTCGTATTGTTGGCAAGCTCGCGCTGGACGGAGAGGTTCCATTGGTTTGCGACCGCGGGCTGGACCGTGCCGCTCCAAGCCAGCATGGTGGCCCCGATAAAAGGATCGGCTGCGGGCGCGGCGGTACCAAAGCCTGTCTCGGTGCTGTATCCCGAGCCCGTCGCCACGTTGCTGGCCTCGATCTGCGGGGCGGTATAAGGCGGATTCTGCGGAAGGCGCAGATTGGTGCCGGTGCCTTCCAGATAAGACGAGACGGTGAAGGCCCCACGAACCACGGTTTTGTTTGACTCCCCGGGGCTCCAGGCGAAGCCGATGCGAGGTTGGTAATCCGGCAATCCATAGGTGCTCTTGTAGAGCCCAGGGCTGAAACCGTTGCTTCCCACAACGCCCGCAGGCACGGGTGTGTTCCCGATGAATTCCAGCGCGCCGGTTTGGATATTCACCCCGACCTGGCGATTATTCATTTCCACCCAGGGAGTGCGGGCTTCATAGCGGAGACCCAGGTTCACGGTCAGGTGGTTCGTCAACCGCCAATCGTCTTGCACAAAGCCGGCGAAGAGCCAGTCGCGCTGATGCCATTCTCCGGAGCTTGTGCCCCGGCCTACGTCCTCCGGTAGACCCAAGGCCCAATCGGCAGATGGGTCGCCGCCAGTTGGGGTAAGCTTTCCATTTACCACTGTTTGCGTGCCTGAATAGTTGCCGCCGGGGCCGTTGCCGAAGAGCATGGCACCCAGTTCACCGCTATTGCCGCTGTAGAACACGTTGATGTTGTAGCGATTTAATTGAAAGCCCGTCTTGATGACGTGCCGGCCATGGGTGTAAATAAGCACATCATCAAATTGGGTCACAGTGGATGAAAACTTCTCGGTAACGCTTGCGGAGCCCAGATTGGTCAGAGTCCCAGTGTTAACGTTAGTGATCGATCCGCCACCAAAGCCAAACAGTGGAAGACCATCTACTCCAGTGGGATTGCCATTCTGGAGGCCGATACTGTTGCCCAAAGCCCCCACCGCACCGTCGAAGGTTGTCAATCCATGGGGCAGTTTGACGTAATTCTTCCCGAAGCGCGCTTCGTTGAGGAGGTTCGACGAGAACGAGTGGGTCCAGTTAAGGGCGCCACTCTGCAAGTAAGCTTCGTTCACCATATTGCCCAGCAAGGCGACGGAGTTGATCAGAGGATCATACTGATCGCCCTTCGAGTACCGGAAAGAGACGTGGTCTTTGTCGGAGGCGTTGTAGTCGAGCTTCAGATCACCCTGATCAGAATTGAATTGTTGGCCGATGACATTGACCGCTTGCCCAAAACCGTTGGGGAGAGTAGCCACCGAGGCTGGATACAGGGAATTCTTCGCCAAGGACGTGAATGCCGGGTTCAGCATATTCGCGGGAATAATGTTGCCCGCGAACTTCGTCCTCAAAGCAGGAGCGAGGATCGAACAAGGCGTGGCGGAGGTTCCGCCCGTCCCCGCCGCGCAGGGGTTGTATAGCTGCGTGCTGAGAGCGCTAAAGTTGCCGCCGATCTCGGCGGGAGTGAGCACGGTGATGGTGCTGGAAGACGCCGGATGGTCTAAACGTCCACCCTGGTAGTCACCAAAAAAGAACAGCTTGTTCTTTATGATCGGACCACCGAAGGTGCCGCCAAACATATTCCAGCGCAACTTCGGCGTGGGCAGAACACCGGTCGCGGTGCCCTTCGTCAAGCCGTTCTCCCACTGATTGGCGTTGAAAAAGTCGTTGCGGAAGAACTCAAACACATCCCCGTGGTAGCGGTTGGTACCTGACTTGATTGTGGCATTGACGATTCCGCCGTTGTAGTTGCCAAACTCCGCGGAGGCGTTCTGAGTAATGATGTTGAACTCTCCGATGGCATCGGGGGAGGGTGTGAAACCAAGAAGATTGTCCGACGTCTGGTTGTTATCAATCCCGTCCAGCAGAAAGTTGTTCGCCTGCTCGCGGTTTCCGTTGATATAAGGCCGGCCCGACTCTTCGGCGGTGTTGGATCCGAGATTCATGCCATGAGGATCCACCGAGATGGCGCCAGGAGTGAGTAAGGTCAACTGCACATAGTTGCGGGTCGCCAGCGGCAGATTGTCAGCCGTTCTGGAATCGATGACTGTGTTGACCTGCGCGTTTTCCGTCTGCAGGACCGGAGCAGAGCCGGTCACTTCCATAGTCTCCGAGACTTTGCCAATCCTCATCTGGAAGGTGAGACGTGCCGTCTGGTTGAGCACCAGCGTAAAGGGTTGGTGAACGGCGGTGTCAAATCCCGGCGCGGTCGCCTTCACCTCGTAGGTGCCAACGGGAAGGTGCGTCAGATTGAAGGCCCCGTCGTCGTTCGTCTGGGCGCTATAGACAGTGCCATGATCAGTGTCCCGAGCAACCACGGCGGCCGCCTTTATCGGCGCACCGCTGGGATCGACCACCGTCCCCACAATGGCCGCGGTTACTTCCTGGCCCCATGCTGTTTGGAGAGCACCAAGAAGTCCGATCAATAGCGAGAGGGCAAGTCCAACTCTCATCGACGTACGCATCACAACACCTCCACGGAAGAACTTCTCTATTTGGAATATCAGCCCCTAATAACGAACCGCACACCCCGCACCACAAATAGGACTGGCCAATGCTATATAGTAGATGGCATATCATCGTCAAGAAAAAAATGAAAGGAATGTTAATTTTTTACAACCGTCAATAGCGCTATTGGTCTATAGCACACCCTGCGGGGCAAATCGCGCCTTTTAAGGATAAGAGCTTGCGATCCCTGCGGAAAATAGTGAGCGCCGAGGATACACAAAATGGAATATTTTGCTCTGGAAATCAGCATTTGCGCTATGCTGTATCGCTCGACCCTTTACAAGTGTCCCAGAAAGAGCTAAGGTGGGAATCTTTACGAGGTGCGCGTCCGCTCTATAGCATGCACGGAGACGCTCTATAGCAGGCGCACGAGCAAAAGAACGGTGTGCGCTCTGTGTGAACATTGCTCTTTACGCCCTAGCTCTATAGCAGAGGTACAGAAATCACGGTTCAACGTCTTCGTTCGCTTTTAGCACCAGCGTCCATAAACTCGATCATTTTGCAGCCGAATGACTCCGGAGAGCATTCATGCCCAACCACCATCAAAACGGAATGCCCGCATATAGGAAAATTCAGGCGAGCATCCTGAAACGTATCGAAAATGGACATCTGAAGCCGGGCGACGCTGTCGAGTCCGAACGGGAACTGGCGAAGATCCATCGGGTCAGTCTCATGACCGCGCGCCATGCCTTGACCGTGCTCGAACGCGAGGGTATGGTGCAGCGTCGCCGCGGTGCCGGAACCTTCGTGGCGCCTCCCAAGATCCACTTCAACAAACTGATGGGTTTCACCGAGTTGATGGCAGGTCGAAATCTAAGCGCTTGCTCAAGAGTTCTGTCGTTCAGCATCGTGGATAACGAGCATCCCGTTGCAGCGCGCCTGGGGTTGGCCGACAACACTGCCCTGAGCAAGCTCACCCGGCTGCGGCTGGGAGCTGAGCAACCGTTTGCCCTGGAAACCTGTTACTGGTCCGCCCAGGAGTTCAGCGGTTTCACGCGCGCCTCGCTTGCGCGCGGATCTCTGTTTTCCATTCTGGAGCGCGACTACGGTATCCAGTTGGCGTACGCCGATGAAGAAGCCGACGCTGCCGCGGCCGAGGCCACCACAGCCAATCTTCTGCAGGTTCCACGCGGGCATCCTCTGCTTCGGATTCGCCAGGTGATTTACTCGACCCAGGGAAAAGCGACGCTGTATGTGTTGGGTTTGTATCGATCAGACCGGTACAACTTGTTAGTCCGAAGGTTTCGTTAGAATTATAAAAGTGACTCGCTGCTGGTTAGTGCCTGGTAGGCAGCTCCCCAGACCGGAGCATCCTCGTTTACGACTACCGAGATTGGAACACGCGCCAGCACCGCCGCGAATTTGCTTTTCCCACAAAAGGCGCGGGAAAAAGTACCGTCTCGAAGCTTCGCCAGAATTTTTGGAGCGATGCCGCCCGCCACATAAACTCCACCGAGAGCGAGCGTCCGCAGTGCCAGATTTCCTGCCTCGGCGCCATAGGCTTCTGTCCACAAGTGCAGCGTCTCGACGCAAACCGGGCAAGACTGTGCCAATCCCCGCTGTGTGATTTCTTTTGCCGCATCTCCTTCCGCGGCATCGAAGGATGGGTGGCGCAACGAAGGGTCTAGAAATTCATGAATCCTGCGGAAGCCGCGGCCCGAAACAATTTCCTCGCATGACACGTGGGGCAACTGCTGGTTCAGATGAGTGAGTAGCTGAATCTGCAACTCGGTTCGCGGCGCAAAATCGGCTTGTCCCCCTTCTGACGGGGCAACTCGATACTGCTGGCCATCCCAAAAAAGAATGGCCTCTCCTAAACCGGTTCCCGCGGCGATCACTGCTTTCGTCGCCGTATGCTCAGCGGTTCCTTGATTCAAAATTGCGAAGTCATTTGCACCGAGCCGATCCAGACTTAGCGCGGTCGCAGCAAGATCATTGAGCAACACGACCTTGTTCAAATGTAACTTCTGCGCCAGCGCCGATCCGTTTAGAACCCAAGGCAGATTTCCCGCATGAAGCGATCCATCGACAACGACTCCGGCTAAGCCAAATCCTGCAGCCTCAATTTCCTGCCCGCGCGCGCTTGTATTGGGATCCGCTGCGCGTTCGAGGAAATCTCCAATCAGGTCTTCGAATCCCCCGTAGTCGTGAGTCGCAAGGCGACGCTGGAAGACGGGACGAAGGGCTGGTCCGTTCTTGGCAAACAGCCCAAGATTACATTTTGTCCCGCCGACATCGCCTGCCAGAATCATTGTCTTCTGAAACGTTAGCGCAGACCATCCCCGATGCAAGGTCTAATATACTGCATATTGAATTCGACCTCGACGGCGGAGCCGTGCGCGACCAGTTGTGAGATTGATATTCGAACGGGTTTGAGGGTTGCATGTTTGTGTCCGTAAAATAGGACCGTACCCATTCCCTTTGATCGGGATGCGTAATGAGCAAAGCATCGCAGAGAGTCAGGGTAATTGACTCCCACACTGGCGGCGAGCCGACGCGGGTAGTCGTGAGCGGCGGTCCTGAGTTGGGGGTTGGCCGTCTGACGGAGAGGCTCGAACGTTTTCGCAGCCGACACGACTGCTTTCGATCCGCCGTTGTCAATGAACCGAGGGGCTCAGACGTGATGGTCGGAGCGCTGTTATGCGAACCCGTCGATCGTGCATGCGCTGCGGGAGTGATCTTCTTTAATAACGTGGGTTACTTGGGGATGTGTGGCCACGGGACCATAGGTCTTATCGCTACACTGGCTTACTTGGGACGCATCGAATCAGGCGAGCACCGGATCGAGACCCCGGTGGGAACGGTGAGCGCAGTTCTGCACGAGAGCGGCGAGGTCACGGTGAATAATGTCGCAAGTTATCGCATCGCCGCAGACGTAGCGGTCGATGTACCGGCTTACGGCCAGGTGAAAGGCGACATCGCTTGGGGTGGAAACTGGTTCTACCTCGTCCGCGAGCACCGACTGGAATTGAACCACAACAACATCGAGGCACTCACGAACTTGACTTGGGCTATTCGTCAGGCCCTCCGCGAAAATGGCATTACCGGCGCCGGCGACCAGGAAATCGACCACATTGAACTGTTTGGCCCACCCCAAATTGCAGAGGCCGACAGCAGGAATTTCGTGCTCTGTCCTGGCAAAGCCTATGATCGCTCTCCATGCGGCACCGGGACGAGCGCAAAATTGGCGTGCCTGTATGCGGACGGCAAAATCCGCGAAGGTCAAATCTGGCGACAGGAAAGTGTAATCGGGAGTGTGTTTGAAGGCACCGTTAAGGTGCGGGATGGCAAGGTGTATCCCAGCATAAAAGGATCTGCCTTCGTAACCGCCGAGGCCGAACTGGTACTTGATCCGCGCGATCCATTGTGTACGGGTATTCGGGCATGAACCAGGCCGCCTATGACGTGGTCATCGTGGGCGCTGGGATTGTGGGCGCGGCTTGCGCGGATGAATTCACCCGCCGGGGCATGCGTGTCGCGGTCGTAGACCGTGACCTGGTCGGCGGCGGTGCGACCGCGGCAGGCATGGGGCACATTGTCACCATGGATGACTCCGAGGCGCAGTTCGCGCTGACCCGTTACTCGCAGCAGCTCTGGCAGAAATTGCGCTTCGAATTGCCCGCGGATGTCGAGTATGAACAGTGTGGCACCATTTGGGTTGCGGCCGATGAAGAAGAGATGATAGAAGTTCGCCGGAAGCGGGATTACTACGACAAGCGCATGGTCCCGATGGAAGTGCTGGACTCGCAAGCTCTGCGGCGTCTTGAACCAAACCTGCGGCCCGGCCTCGCTGGAGGCCTGCTTGTGACCGAAGATGTCGTGCTGTATCCTCCGTGCGCAGCTCGCTTTCTAATGGAACGCGCGCAGAAACTCGGAGCCAAGCTTCATCTCGGTTCTTCCGTTGCACAGCTGGGACAAGGACGTGTCCGGATGGCCGATGGTTTCGAGATCCCGGCAAAGATCCTGGTAAATGCGGCAGGAACCGGCGCGGCCGATCTCACACCGGGTGTTGAGATCAAAAAGAGAAAAGGTCATCTGCTCATCACTGATCGCTATGCTGGATTCCTGCGACACCAGTTGGTGGAGCTCGGTTATCTGAAGAGTGCGCACTCGGTTACCAGCGATTCGGTTGCCTTCAACGTCCAGCCTCGCCGCACTGGTCAGATTCTGATTGGATCGTCGCGGCAGTACGGCGCGGAGCACGGCGAAGTCGACAGCGGAATACTCATGCGCATGCTGCAGCGCGCTCAGGAATACATGCCGGCGCTGGCGCAATTGTCGACGGTGCGCGCCTGGACTGGATTCCGCGCCGCCACTCCGGACAAGCTTCCGTTAATTGGGCCGTGGCCGGGCGATGAGTCCTTGTTCCTGGCCGCCGGGCATGAGGGGCTGGGCATCACAACCTCTCTTGCAACCGCCCGAATCCTTGCCGATCAGATCACGGGTATGAAAGCGGAAATTCCCATTGAGCCATACTTGCCGTCGCGAGCGGCCAAGGAACACGCGCATGCTTAGTCAACTCGCGCTGACGGTGAACGGAGCGCCGACTGTCGTGCCTTCGGGCACAACCGTAGCGGTCGCGATGGCGATTGCCGCGCAGACCTGCCGAACTTCCGTGAGCGGCGAGCCGCGCGGTCCTCTGTGCGGGATGGGTATTTGCTTCGAGTGTCGTGTGGCCATCAACGGAAAACCGCATTGCCTTGGTTGCCGGGTTCTGTGCGAACCGGGTATGGATGTGAGGACGAATGAGTAGGACGGTGCGGCCACGGTTCGACATCCTCGTGGTCGGCGGCGGACCCGCGGGCATGGCTGCGGCGACCCGTGCGGGGGAGCACGGTCAGAAGGTTGGCATCATCGATGACAACGCCACCCTCGGCGGCCAGATCTGGCGGGGCGAGTCCGAAGCAGGATCTGCAGCGTCGAGATGGGGCGAGCGCTTGCGTTCGTCTGGGGCCATGGTGCTTTGTGGCCGGGTTTTTCACCAACCCGAGCCACGCATCTTGCTGGCGGAGAATGACGACGGCCTCCAAGAATTGCACTACGAGAAGCTGATACTGGCGACCGGAGCGCGCGAGAGATTCTTGCCCTTTCCAGGCTGGACCTTGCCGAATGTCATGGGCGCGGGCGGCCTGCAGGCGATGGTAAAATGCGGCCTTCCCGTGCGGGGCAAGCGGGTCGTTGTCGCCGGAACGGGCCCCTTGCTGCTAGCCGTTGCTGCATACTTGCGCAAGCACGGCGCCGAGATTCCCATCATTAGCGAGCAGGCATCGTGGATGAGCCTGGCCCGGTTCAGCGTAATGCTGTTTGCGCAACCGTCCAAGATTGTCCAGGGACTCCAATTGAAGAGACAATTGGCGGGCACGAGGTTTTGCGCGAAGAGTTGGCCGGTCGCTGCTAGTGGCAGAGCCACGGTTGAGACCGTAACCATTTCACGAAGCAGGAGGATGGAAACCATACCATGCGATTACCTCGCTTGTGGTTTTCATCTCGTTCCCAACATCGAATTGCCGCTGTTGCTGGGTTGTCAGATTCACGACGGCTGCGTGAAGGTGGACGACTTTCAACGAACCACAGTCGCGGACATTTTCTGCGCGGGCGAACCAACCGGCATCGGGGGCGTAGAGTTGGCGCTCGTCGAGGGCGAGGTCGCAGGCCTTGCCGCCGCCGGGCGCATTGCGGAGGCGAGCAGCTTATTCGGCAAACGAGAGAGGCTGCGCCGTTTCGCCCGAAGTCTCGACCGCACTTTCCGGCTCCGCTCGGAACTCAGGAGCCTTTCCTTGCCCGAGACGATTGTTTGCCGCTGCGAGGACGTTCGCTATTCTCGTCTCCGCGAGCACAGCGGCTGGCGGGCGGCTAAACTTCAAACTCGATGCGGCATGGGACCGTGTCAGGCGCGGATCTGCGGACCGGCAACCCAATTTCTCTTTAGGTGGAATCCGGATTCGGTGCGGCCGCCGATCTTTCCCGTCCGCGTCGAAAGCATGGCCGGCGTAGCAGGCGACGCAAATCTGGAACTCTGCGAAACCACAGGAGGACGCTGATGAACTGGAAGGGCGTAATGCCCGCCATCACAACCAGCTTTTCCGAGGATCTCCATATCGACCATGGCTTCATGGCACGACATTGCCAGTGGCTGCTGGAGAACGGCTGCGCAGGCATCGTGGCGCTGGGTTCGTTAGGAGAGGGCGCAACATTGTCTTTAGAAGAAAAGTTGCAGGTTCTCCGCACCTGTGTCGGCGCGGTGCATGGCCGCAGCCCAGTAGTAGCCTCGGTTTCGGCGCTCACTACCTCCGAGGTCGTGACGGTGGCGAAAGCAGCTGCGGATCTGGGCTGCGATGCTCTCATGGTCTTACCACCGTACGTTTACCAGGGAAACTGGCGTGAAATGAAGACTCACGTCGCCGCCGTGTTCAAGGCCACGCCGCTTTCCTGCATGCTTTACAACAACCCGGTTGCTTACGGCACTGACTTTCTTCCCGAGCAGATCCGAGAACTGGCGGCGGAACATGAAAACTTCGAGGCGGTAAAGGAATCGAGCACCGACGTCAGGCGGGTATCCGCCATCCGTGCCTTGCTCGACCGCCGTCTGGAAATATTTGTCGGCGTTGATGACGCGGTGCTCGAAGCCATTGGGGTGGGAGCGACCGGTTGGATCGCCGGGCTGGCCAATGCTTTGCCACGCGAATCCGTCGACCTTTTCAACTTTGCTATGAACGGCGAGAGCGACAAAGCATTCGATTTATATCGCTGGTTCCTGCCATTGCTCCGCATGGATACCACGCCCAACTTCGTTCAACTCATCAAGCTGGTGCAAGCCGAGGTTGGGATTGGGAACGCTCGCGTACGTCCCCCGCGCTTGGAGTTAGTGGGCGATGAACTGGAGCAAATGAGAGAAACCATCCGCGGCACCCTCCGTTCCCGACCGCAAGCGGCGATGAGCAACGTCTCACCGAATGCATAGTGAGCCTGGAGAAAACGGCACTCGAACGCCAATCGCCGATGCGTAGTGCCTTTCCCACTTTGGGCTGGAGTTTACTGTTTGATACTGGGTACCGCCCTCCCCCCAATTGTGTGCAAAATCCAGAAAATAAAGGATCTAAATCCTTGACTCTATGCTAGATCTTTGAGTTTAAAGGGGTTACGCGCAAAATCTAGAGAACATGAGAGTTAAGGGCTGGGCCCACGTTCCATTTTGGGACCTAGCCTCGGCCTTCAATTGGAATACCCGGGATTGAGATGAGGAGGGGACTCATCCTTTCAGTCAAGGATACTTGGTTGCGCTCCCATTTTGAAGCGGAGGGCGGGGACCAAGAACCGCATGATCGCCTGGGTCAGATTGTCAAAGATCGTTCATTATCCGGTAGATAATGTTTCATATCATAGATTATCTGAATTGCTGGTTACACGCAAGGAGAAAGCGCGCTCCGGTCCTTCTAGGGCCAAGGCTTCGCCTCCTCCGGACATGTTGCCCACAAAAGCCGCCGGGACGGCGGCGCTACTGGTGTTTGGCGCTGTTGCCGAGGGCTACCAGGAAAATTGCGCTTTTGCCTTCGGCGTGTGGGGAGAAGAAGCGGGTGACGTCGTCGTCGTAAAAGGTGAGGCCGGTGGCGCCCAGGTGCTGGGCGTAGGCCGCGAGATAGAGCTTGCCGCCGAGGATGCCGGCTTCGAGCTGCACCGCGCGATATCCGCGATCGCCAAAGCGCTGCAAGATCGGTCGCAAGTCCGCCAGGAAGAAGATGTCCACGGCGGCGTCGGCAGGCAACTGCTGCTCTAGTCCCAGATAGCCGGCCTGGTCGCGGAAGTTCCCCTGCTTCAGAGTCTCGATCAGCCTACGATCGCGATGGAAGACATAAGCTCCGGGTTCGAGTCCTTCGACGGCGTGGACGATCAGATAGAGGTGGTTGAGTTGAGCTCCCATGGGGTCGAGAAAGTCTGCTGGTACGCCGCGCGTCGCTCGGTCCAGGATTGTGGAGAGCTGCGCCAAACTGATGGTCGTTCGGGCAAACCTGCGGCTGGAACCACGCCGCAGAATGACCTGCTCGGTGGGGTCGCGAGGCATTTCATCGTCAGATAGCGGTTGGAGCTGAACGACTGACCCGGCTGGCGGCGGAAGAGAGGTGAGCGGATTGCGCCCGCGCCACGCGGTAACTTCCTCGGTCGAACACAGCGAAGAGGCGGTGTGCATTTCACGCATGAGGGGATAGTCAACTTCGCTCCGAGAGAGGGGAACAATTTCCAGGCCGAGAGGAACAACTTTCACCTGAGATTGCGGCGCACTGGAGTTGTGGCCGAGGGCCACCAAGGAGAAGGCCACCTCGCGCTGGGAATCGATATCCAGTAGTCCGTTCACGCTGGCGTCCACAAAGCCGCACACTACCTTGGCGGGCAGACCCAAGGCGGTGGCGACGGCCAGCAGGTTAGCGAGCAGCGTGCCGTTGTCCCAGCCGAAATGGCGGTAGGTGCGGGCTTGATACTTCCAGGCGTTGCGCCAATAAGTACAGGTGCAGATGATGGTCAGCGGCGCGTGAGCGACAGCGGGTTCACCGCCGGTAGCTTCGACCAGGACGCTGCGATAGTCTCCGGCGCGCAGCTTACGCAGGCCGAACTCGGCCGGGGCGAAGTGGTAGACGCCCGCTTGCAGATCGGCGAGGTCGCCACAAACCAGATAAAGCTCGACCTCGTAGAGTGCTCCGGTGCAGGCGGCCGCGCGAAAATAGATTTCGCCGCCGGAATATTTTCTCTGCCGCGTGATGCCGGCGGAAAGATAGAGGAGTTGGGCCACCGCCTCCAAATCCGGCGTCGCCTTGGTCGCGGCGGGGATGCTCGCGGCGATGGCAGAAAGCGCGGCTACTCCGGTTTGGCGCATCTCGCTGGGCAAGCGCGACGGCTCCGGCGCGGTGTAGATCTTGAACGGCAAGGGCTGGTTGGCAAAGTCCAAGAAGTGTGGGTTGGCGCGGACGCTGGCGTAGGAGTGCTTGGTCGCGTTGTGGTAGTGCCAAGCGGTGTCAGCGTTAAGGTTTTCAGGCATAACTGCGAACCTACCCCCCTCCCCCCGATCTTTTGGAATGATGGAGTTACGGCCCGACTACCACCAAGATCTTTGAGGAATAAGGACTTATACGTAAAATATTCCGGAATAAGGAGTTAGCTATCTCGAATCCGAAATTGGGCCGCGTCGGGAAATTTCGCCGTTGTCACCGAGCTAATGTCTACTACACGATAATATCCTTGTGAGAAAATCAAGTCAAGCTTTGGAACAGCGTGCGGCAGTCTCGGGGGAGGACAGGATAAAGAAAGGCAGTTGTCAGTTGCCAGTTCTCGGTTCTCAGCTATTATCGGACCAATTCGCGCCACGCAGATGTCATCGGGTTGAGCGGGCAGGATGCGTGCATTGCAGCTGCAACCTAATTTCGGAGTGAGAAGAAATGAATTTGTCTGGTCGATCGATAATCGGGTTCCAGTCGGGCACGGTGACGAACGAAATCTTCCACGCTAGGAATCCCAAGAGCGGGGAAGATCTGGAGCCGAGTTACTTTGCCGCGACGCCGGATGAGGTTGATCGAGCTGCGAGTCTGGCGCACCAGGCCTTTCCGATTTACAGCCAGTTGTCCGGTCGAGACAAGGCCGCATTCCTGCGTAAGATTGCAGCCAATATCGAAGCCATGGCTGAGGAACTGGTCGAACGCGCCGAACAGGAAACCGCGCTAGCAAAAGCGCGGTTGCAAGGCGAGACCGCACGCACTTGTGGACAGCTTCGCCTGTTCGCGCAAGTCGTGGAGGAGGGTTCATGGGTGGGGGCCCGGATCGATCGCGCGGATCAGGACCGCAAGCCTGCGCCGAAACCCGATATTCGCTCCATGCTGCGTCCCTTAGGTCCGGTCGTCGTGTTCGGCGCCAGTAACTTTCCTTTAGCATTTTCGGTGGCGGGCGGGGACACAGCGTCCGCGCTGGCGGCGGGGAATACGGTCATCGTGAAAGGGCACTGGGCACATCCCGGCACCAGCGAAATGGTGGGCCACGCCGTGCAGGAGGCGGTTCGCGAGTGCAGTCTGCCGGAAGGAGTTTTTTCGCTTCTGTTCGACCGTGGCACCCAGGTTGGCATCGCTTTGATGAAGCATCCTTTGGTGAAGGCAGCCGGGTTTACTGGATCGCGGACCGCCGGAAGGACACTGATGGATGTGGCCGCCGCTCGTCTCGAGCCCATCCCAGTTTATGCCGAGATGAGCAGCACGAACCCGGTTTTCATTCTGCCGGGTGCATTGCGGGAACGAGCGGAGGTCATCGCCGCAGGACTGCATGCCTCGTTCACCCTGGGAGCCGGCCAGTTTTGCACCAAGCCAGGAATGGTCTTTTTGCCGGCAACCGCGGAGGCTTCCGGGTTGGTCAGCAAGCTGCAACAGGCGGTGAATGAATCCGTGCCATTCCACTTGCTGACCGGGGCGATACGGTCTTCTTATGAGGCGGCGATCAGCGCTCGTAGGACGAAAACGAATGTGAATCTCATTGCGGAGAAACCTCCATCCGGCAACGGCGGCGAGCTGAGCGTGGGCGCTGCAGTCTTCGAAACCGACGCTCAATCTTTCCTGAAGGACGAAAAGCTGGCGGGGGAGATTTTTGGTCCAACGACTTTGTTAATTCGTCATTCGAATTGGGATGAAGTGTTGGAGGCCGCGCGCAATTTGGAAGGTCACTTGACGGCGACCATTCATGGCACGGAGCAAGACTTACGTGAGTTCAGCGCCTTGATCGCGATTCTCGAGCGCAAAGCGGGGCGGCTGGTCTTCAATGGGTTTCCGACGGGCGTCGAAGTTGGTCACGCCATGGTGCACGGCGGGCCTTATCCTGCGACGTCCGACGGGCGCTCGACATCGGTGGGCAGTCATGCGATCTTCCGTTTTTGCCGTCCGCTGTGCTATCAGGGATTTCCCCAGGCAACTCTCCCCGACGAATTAAAAGATGCCAATCCTTTGCATATCTGGCGAATGGTGGATGGGAAAATGACGACAGAGCCAATTTCTTAAATGGCTCGCAGACAGTGATTCGCGGTGCGCGAAACTGGCATCCACCGCGATTTGCATTGTGCGAGGGTCAAGCCCTGGCTAGACGCGGTCGATTCTTTTCGGGGGCTGAGCAGAGCCTATCGTCCGCCGAAGCTATAGCCGAGCGAGACGCCATACCGGGCCGCATAGCCGGAGCTGAATTCGACGTTGTTGTGAATCAGGTAGAGCCTTACTTCTGGACGAATGAAGGCGTTGCGCCAAAAGTAAGCGCGAATGCCACCCCCGACGTCTCCCATGAAGTGATTGCTGCTAACGTAATCGGTACAGCCGGTGACGAAACTACAACTCACCGTCGGGGTATAGAACCGAAGATTCTCGCCGCCAATACCCGCCATCAACTCCGCGGTGATGGGTTTGGCCAGCTTCGGAGCCCAGATTGCATTGAAGGCGTAGAAAATCGGACGATAGGGCTGGAAGCCTCCGTACAAATTCTGACTTGCCCTCCAGTCGACCTCGCCCTCGATTCCGATACGGTGCGTGAGCAAGAAATCCGCACTGAAGCTGGGGTACGCTCCGCCTCCCATGGTGGGGAAGAAAAAGCCATTAGAGGTTTTGCCCGTGCCCGACTTGAGCGTGCTAAGGCCAAAGGCGAAATCGACCTGTTGTCCGTGCGCGATTGGTTCGAAAAGGCCGAATACAAAGAGGATGGCAATCAAGCTTAGCTTTTTCAAGTTTTTTCTCCGAAGCATTTCCTAGAGACTTGGATGTGACCTCGACCTATCGAGTTGGATTCGGGGAACGTCCCGCAGACTCCGAATCATTTTCGGCCGCGATCACAACCGGTTCAAAGTCCAGCGCTTATTCAATCATCAGTTAACGCGACCACCATGTAAAGAGAGGTCAAGAAATGTAACGAACAACAATTGTAATCACTGTATCTAAACCCCAGATCATTATGAGAGTTGCACATGGGATGGGCTCGTTATGGCTTTGGTTACTATGGTAACCTCAAACCGCTTGGTTCTTTCGCCAGATTGACATACTGTGGGTCGGTGCCTCCTTACTATTTATGACGGTGCTTGAAAAGATTCCTACCGTGGTAACCGTGGCTGTGCTGGTCGGCATTTTCCTGGCGCTGAAGCGGCATAGCCATTCTGCGCGTCTGCAACTGTGGATGGTGGCGTGGTTCCTCGTCTTTACGCACTTCGTGGCGCAGATGCTGGAGCCGGCGACGGGAGACGTGAGCCCGTATCTTCTGGCGGTCGATCTGGGTTCGCTGCAAGCCGCCGCCGTGGCGTTTGTGGTCTCGGTCTCATCAGTCACGGAAGATAAGGGAAAGCGAACATGGCTGCTTCTGGTAACCGGCATACCTTCTGTAGCCTATGCGATTGTGGCCAGTTGCGATCTGCATGTGCGATGGCCGTACGTCCTCTGCTTGTTAACGTGCTTTGCAGGGGGAATTGTGTTTCTCTTTTGGGTACGGCAGTTCTCCGTATACGCCGTTTCGCTGGCGCTGGTGAGTTCGGCAGTTGCTGTTTGGGCCATCCGGGCGGCAGTGCGCGGCTCCTTTGATGAGGGTTTGACCGCTTTGCTGGGGATCGGCTTTGCTTTACCGGGAGTTTTTCTATGCCGGAATTATTGGCGCGCTTCCCCTGGCATTCTCACGGCGGCGGGAGGATTTTTCTGCTGGGGCGCTGTGTTTCCGGTGGGGATGCTGCTGGATCACATCGCACCTCATGCAAACATCCCGGCGGAGCTTTGGAATACTCCCAAGCTGTTTGTGGCGTTCGGCATGATTCTGGCCATCGTGGAAGACAAGTCCGAGTCGATCGAGGGCATGCAGCGCAAGCAACGCGCGCTGAATCATCAACTGGAACGCTTCTCGACGATCACCTCGCAACTGCTAAGCGGCGCGACCGTGGACTTGCTGTGCAACGAAATCGCTTCCGCCATCACGGACGTGAGCAATTTCCGGCGCGCTGTTATCGAACTCGATAGTGGAGGCCATGGTTTGCGGGTGGCGGGAGCCAGCGGAATGGTCCCCGCTGCCTTGGCCCAGTTGGAGAAAAAAGCTCGCCTGTGGAGCGCGGACGACATCAAGGATTTCTGCGCCCGCGGCCGCCAGATCGGTAAGAATTCGTTTCTTCTCTCGGAGGCAGAGGCTGCGAAATACGATCCTCCAAAGAGTTCGCTGCGTTACGATTTGAATCCTTGCTGGAACACGGGAGATGAACTCCTGATTCCCCTATGCTCGGCACGCGGTGGTTACCTGGGTTGCATCGCGCTGGATGATCCGCGGGATGTGGAAGCGGTGACAGCCCTGGAGTTGGCGCGAATCGAGCTTCTAGCGGCTGACCTTGCCGTGGCTCTGGAACTGAAGTCGTTGCAGAGCCAGTTGATCCGCTCGGAAAAACTTGCGGCGTTGGGGCAGTTAGTGGCCGGAGTCGCGCACGAGCTTAATAACCCGCTCACTGCGGTCATGGGCTACGGCGATCTACTGGGCGACGATGTATCCACCGGGCCGGCGCGGGACAAGCTGGATAAGCTGGTCAACGAGAGCCGCCGAATGAAGAAGATTGTAGAGAATCTGCTACGGTTCTCGCGGCAAAGTACGGTGGATCGTCAGTCGGTGGATCTGGCTCCCGTGGTCAAAGACGTGCTCACATTGCGGGAGTACTATGCGCATACCCGTGGACTGGAGATTCTCTCCGACATTCGGTCGAACCTTCCGCGGGTGGCGGTGGATGAAGACCAGTTCAAACAGATTCTGCTGAACCTGATCAACAACTCGATCGACGCAGTCGAAAGTGTTGAGGGCCTGAAACGGATTACCGTGCGCGCTTTTGCTCGGGGGAACCGGGCGATCGTTGAAGTGGAAGATACCGGTCCTGGGTTCAAGGATTTGAACCGTGCGCTCGATCCGTTTTATACAACCAAGCCTGTGGGCAAGGGCACTGGGTTGGGACTGAGCATTTGTTACGGAATTGTCAAAGAGCATGATGGCGAGATTAGAATCGCGAACCTGCAACCCCGGGGCTCGCGCGTGACCGTGGAGTTGCCGCTGGGAGAAGCAAAAGAACTCAGCAACACCGCCAGAGCTGCCGAGATTGGTTAACGGGAACAGCGCGGGAGACTATAGCTAGATCGTTTTCAGATATAGCGTAGACTTAAAAGGCGCTTGTCATCCCGAGCGAAGGGCTTCGCTCGGGATGACAATCGGTAAAGTAATACAGTCACCGCGAAACTGATCTAAGCTCTATTGCTCGTAGGCTCCGATGTTGATTGCCCCGCTTTGTACCCGCGGATTCCCGGCAAAATCCACGGCTCCCACGACCTCGGATCCAAGGTTGGTCCCGGCGCCGACGGCGGGCGAAGTGGGCTGGATGTCCAGATTGAGCGGTGAGCCCAGGTTAATGAACTGGGGATCCAGGAACCCCGGCGAATCGTGGTCCAACTTAGTTTTTCTGCGGTAGTAATCATAGCCGGTATAGTTTTTGCCCTGCCATGTCCAATTGCCGTTGGAGGCGCCGGCGGTTGAGTAGTAAAGGTTGTAGTCGACGACGGCCGGGTGGAGCGGCGCGGCGGCGAAGCTGTTCAGGAACTGCTCTTCGGTGTTGGCGTAGAGAATGTTGTTCTCGAAAACGTTGTTGGTGGCGTGGTTCTGGATCTGAAACTCACCGCTGTTGTTGTTGATTCCTTTCGTGCCATCGCTGAAAAGTGTGTTGTTGACGATGGCGCAGTGATCGGTCCCGCCATTCATGTTGGGATCAGACCCGCCGATGGAGATCCCGTTGCTGTTGTCGGAATAAATCACGTTGTTCCGCGCCGTGACCAGGCTGGCGACGTGATGGGGATGTTCGCTTGCTACCTCAATGCCGAGATCGACGTTGTGCACCAGGTTTTGCTCGATAATGATCCGGGTCCCGCCATCGACGTAAATGCCGTCCGCCGCATACTGCGGGCCGTAGTCGGGGTTTCCGTAGGAAGTGATGTTGTAAACCGTGTTTCCCCGAATCTCACCATCGCGCGCCTGGTCATACTGCGGTTTCGGCGAGACGCCTTCGAACCCGATGGCATCGATGCCGATGTTGTCATTGTCGTGAACCAGGTTATTGGTGATGCTGAAGTGGTCCACGTTGCCGTCGACCGACAGGCTTTCACTGCAGCCGGTTTTCAAGTGATCGACTTCGTTGCCCATGATGGCAAGACCAAAGATAGAGTCAGGCGCTTTGCTGCCATCGACGGTTAGGCCGAAGGCGTTCGAGGAACATAACCACGGATTTGTGGGGGCAGTGGTCACAATATCGTGAATATGATTGTTGAAGATCTGGACATTGCTGCCGGAGCCAAAGACCCAAACTCCGATGGGCGTGTCTGCCGTCTTGTTGGTTCGATAGTTGCGAATCTCAAAGCCATTGATGACGACGGAGCTTTGGCTCTCAATGGTGAACAGACCCCACTGGCCGCCGGGAACCTTCAAGCGCGAACCGTCGACGGTGGCGAGTTCTCCGGGATAGCTGGAGAACGTGATGAACCCGGCGGACGCCGATCCTGAAACCTTAATGCTGACCAACTTGTTGTAGACACCGCCGCGAACATAAACCGTATCGCCAGCATGGACCGAGTCTGCCGCGTGCTGAATCGTCTCCCAAGGCTTGGAGAGCGTGCCGGGATTCGAATCGCTGCCCGTAGTGGACACATAATAAGTGGTGCCCGACGCCGGCTGCGTCACCAGCGTCACGACTGCGGTAGCGGATTTCGTCGGATCTGCTTGGGAGACGGCGGTAACGGTCGCGGTCGCTGGAGTGGGCATGACCGAAGGCGCTGTAAACAGTCCAGACGTGGAAACAGTCCCAGTCGTCGAGTCCCCGCCATTCGCATTGTCGACCTGCCAAGTCACCATGGTATTGCCAGTCCCACTTACGGTAGCTGTAAATTGGAAGGACTGGCCGAGTTGGACTACAGCGTAGCTCGGTGAAATAGAAACGCTAACGGCTGGCGGATTAGTGCTTGCGCTCGCCGCGTAGCAGCAGAAGAGGAGCTGCGCCGCCAGTCTCAAAAACTTCCGGTGGAAGAAACGGTTGCGAAGTTGGTCGCTGAGTCGATCCAGGTGGCATTACCAGACATAGAACCACTCCTCGGGCCAGGCCCTAACTAGAGGCAGAATTTTAGCGCGAAATGGGCAGATCGTAGTGAACTGAAAGCGACTGCTGTCGATCGTACACCGCTCAATCCATCTCGCGAGCCCCGCTCCCAGCCGATTTCGCGGAGGACTCGTCGTGCTGCTTTGTCCAGTCCGTTTCGCTCAGAACCGAGATCGCCTCGAGTTTCTTCTTCTTGAGGTCGGCATTGATCGCGGACAGTTGCTTGTCCGTTAGCTTGCGGAAGTCCGCAATGACGTCCTCCAGTTCATGCCCGAGGGACTCGGCGCGAGCCACCTGGTAGTCGGCGGGCCGGCCCTCATATCCGTTTACGTCCCCGTACAACTGGCCGAGGTGTTCGCGGAGGCGCTCTTCGCCGGTAATCGCTCCGCCTTCCTTGGTGGCCACAATCTTGGAGCGGAGGTTTTCCAAGTCGACGGAAAGCTGCTGGAGACGGCCACGAAGAGGGTCTTTTTCAGCGAGCTTGGCGGAGCGCGCCACCGCGCTATCGCGCACTGCTTCGATGGCGTTCACAGCATAGCTCATGTGCCCGAGCATTTTGTCTAACTTCATGACAAGATCGAACTGTACCTTTCGATCCTCGACTGTGAACTTGGCGCGAGGATCGAGAACCACTTTCAGCGGCTCGGTATAGACTTGATCCCCCTTGGTCATTTTGATCGTGTACGTGCCGGGCAGAACCCGCGGACCCTGGAGTGCCTCGAATAGCGCGCTGGCCGCGGGCGGAACGATAGGAGGTTTCAGCCGCATCGACCACGTTGCCCGGTTGAGACCACGATGTTTGCTGCCTGGGATCGTATCCACCAACTTGCCATCTTGGTCAAGGATTTCGATCTTCAGGTCGCCGAAGATGTGACGATGCTTCTGGTAATAATCGATGAACGCGTCGGTGGGGCGGCTGGGTCCATTGAAACTCTCATCACCTTCGGGCCAGCCTCCGTTGGCATTGAAGTACTGAATGGCTGGCGGGCCCTGGATCAGGGTTGCGTCTTTCGCCATCAGATCGGGGGTCAGAGTGCGCAGCGGAGAAATATCGTCGATGATCCAGATACCCCGTCCGTGCGTGGCCAGCACCAGATCGGACTCGCGGGGATGCACTACCAGATCCCGCACGGCTACGGACGGGAAATTGCTTGCCTTGTAGCGCGCCCAATGCTGTCCACCATCGACTGAGATCCAGAGGCCGAATTCCGTTCCCAGGAACAGCAGGTTGGGATCGACGGTGTCTTCCTTGATCACGTGCGCGTAGCCGAGGACGCCATTTTCTTGCACGTTCAGCGAAGTCCAAGTCTTCCCGTAGTCAGTGGTTTTGTACGCGTAAGGCTTCATGTCGCCAAAGGTATGGCGATCGAAGGTGGCATAGGCCGTGGCCTCGTCGAAGCGGCTGGCCTCGATGGTCGAAACCCAGGAGTTCTGGGCGAGTCCGGAGACGTTCGCCACTACATTGGTCCACGTCTTGGCGCCATCGCGAGTGATCTGCAAGTTGCCGTCGTCGGTTCCAACCCAAATGAGTTGTCCATTCTTCGGCGATTCCGAAATCGAGTAGATCGAGGTGTGCATTTCGGCAGAAGAGTTGTCGACGGTGACTCCGCCGGACTCTTCCTGCTTCTGCTTTTCGGGGTCGTTGGTGGTGAGGTCGGGCGAAATGCGTTCCCACGATTGCCCATGGTCGCGAGACCGGAACAGAAACTGTGCCCCAATGTAGATTGTGCCTTTCTCATTGGGACTCATGTGAATGGGCGTATTCCAATTAAAGCGCAACTTGTTTTCGTTGTAGTTGGGAAGGGGCTGGATGGGCCGGTTTTCAAGCGTGTGGCGATTGACGCGGCCGACGGTGCCGCCCTGATATTCGGCGTAAATGTAGTCGGGGTCGGAGGGATCTTCAAAGACCCAGAAGCCGTCCCCGTTGTAGATATTTTCCCAACGCGAATTGGTTACGCCGCCGGGATAGGACGAGTCGCCGATCCAACTGCTGTTATCTTGCAAGCCTCCGTAAACGTGATAGGGATTCGCGTTGTCCACGCTCACGTGATAGAACTGCGCAGTTGGCAGGTTCGCCTGGTGTTTCCAGCGGGTGCCTCCGTCTTCACTTCGCCACAGGCCGCCGTCATCACCCGTATACATCACATTTGGATTGTTGGGATCGATCCAGACGTCATGGAAATCGCCATGCGCGCCGCCGCCGACCGAGCTAAAGCTTTGTCCACCGTTTACACTGAGTAGCAGCGGCCCATCTGGTTTGAAAATCTTGTTCTCATCTTTAGGATCCACGATCAGATTGGCGAAATAGAAAGGGCGCCAGATCATGAAGCGGCTGGCATCCAGGCGATTCCATGTCTTGCCACCGTCGTCGGAGCGGAACAGCGCGCTCTTTTTCGACTCAATCATGGCGTAGACAACTTGCGGTTTGGATGGCGCCACCGCCAGCGCGATACGTCCCCAGGGTTTCTCAGGCAGGCCTTTGCTGTTTCCGTTGTTCAGTTCGGTCCAATGGTCGCCGCCATCGGTGGACTGGTAGAGTCCGCTGCCCGGACCGCCCGAACGGAATGTCCAGCCTTGGCGGCGGAAGTCCCACATCGAGGCGAAGATAGTCTTGGGTTCGTGGGGACTCACGGCGATCATGCCGCATCCGATGGAACCGTTCGCCCTGGATAGAACTTTTTTCCAGGTGTTGCCGCCATCCGATGTCTTGAAAACTCCTCGCTCGTCATTGTCATTCCAAACGTGGCCAGTGGCGCAGGCAAGGACGGTGTTGCTGTCCTTCGGATCGACGAGAATTTTCGCGATGTGCTCCGAGTCTTTCAGCCCCATGTTGGTCCAGTTTTCGCCGCCGTCGGTGGACTTGTAAATGCCATCGCCAATGGAGACGCTGTTTCTGGTCCACGCTTCTCCCGTACCCACCCAAACGGTCTTGGAATTGGAAGGATCAATGGCGACCGCTCCGATGGATTGGACGGATTGACGGTCAAACACCGGCTTAAACGTCGTTCCGCCATTCACCGACTTCCACACTCCGCCGCTGGCAGCCGCGACAAACACTGTGAGCCGGCCGTTTTCGTTCACCGCGGCTACTGCAGCAATGCGTCCGCTCATGGTGGCGGATCCGATGTTGCGGGCCGGCAATCCGGAGATGGTGGCAGCATCGAACTTGATGGCTTGTTGGGCGAAAAGCGTCACGGATAGGAAAAGCGATGGAAGAGCAAGTAACCGCGGGAGCGATCTAACCAGGTTATGAGAGCAGTCGGCGCGAGCAGTCATCGGTAAGGGTCCTCTTGGGATGCGAATGTCATTTGGTGCAAATTCGTTGCTGTGAATATGGTGCTAACAAATGCGGTCCGCTCGATTCTTCACCGTTCACTGCTTTTTCGGCGCTTCTTTTTTGAGGGACGCTGGCACAGCGAACTCGGACGCCTCTATCGGTACGTTTACTTCGATCTTCTCGATCGTCACGGTCTGCCAGGAGGTGGGATCATTCTTGGGCCCTGACCCGATAGAAAATGGATACATCACGCCGGCGATGGGCTTATAGGAGCCGAGGTCGGCAACACTCTCGCGTACCGAGCCGCGAATGAATTCCTGAGTTTCTTTGCGAATTTCAAGGTAGGTGTCGGGGTCGAGGTAGTAGTAGACGATGTCGCCATTTTTCAGCGTGACCTTGAGCCGGAGGGCATCGTCCCCGTCGACGATGTCATGACCCAGATATTCCACGACGTTCCCCTTGGCTTTGTAGTCCACCAGCGGGCCATCGAAGTCAGAGTCAATCAGCAGGTCCCGCATATCGTCTTCTCCCATCAGTTCGGGATCCTTCCGGCCTCCGAAAGGTTGAATCTGCCAACCGGTTGAGCCGTCATAGGCTTGCACTGCGGTCATGCCCTGGAGCGCGAAGGTTTCACGGACGAGGTTCGGTCGCATGTTTTCCTGGCCAGCGGTGGCAACGATGCCGCCGCCTATCAGTTTACCCGTCATGCGCCGGGTCTTGACGGCTCTGATCTTGTCCATCCCCCCTTTGGCTTCGATATTCTTGTTAACCAATTCCTCGGCGGTTTGGGAAGAAGCAGAAAGGTTGAAGCAGAAAACTGCGAGCAAAAGGACCAGCCAGTAACGCATGCAGAGTGCTCCTGTGTGGTGGAAACAGCCAGAATCTGGAAGAAACGATACTTTACGCTGCTTTAGACGTACTTGCCAAGTGCCTGGGAAGCAAATTTCTGGGCAAAACTCGCCGATGGAAGTCATCAGCATCATGAATCCTCAAACCGAGGAGCGACAAAACTAGGCGTTGCCCTTGCCCTGGCGGGAAAAGCAAGATCGACAGATGCGGCTATCGCCTAGCGGTGACTTTGGGCGAGCGCAGGTGCGGAGTGGGTCGGGTGGGTGGCTATGGGTTCGACGTCAGCGGCGTCCAATTCCACCGCCACACTCTGTTTGATAAGTTCCACGGTAAGAACGACTCGAAAGCCGGTCGCGTTTCGAACCAGCAGGCCTTGCAGGCCTTGCAGCGCGCCCCCCTTGATCCGCACTTTCTGGCCGATCGCAAGACCCCTATAGGGCTCAAATTCCTGCAGGTGCAAACCGGAACGCAAAGTCTCGATCTCAAAATCGGACAGCCGCGCAGGTTCGCCTCTGGGGCCGACGAACGAGAGAACCCCGGGCACGTCCAAAACTCGCACCCGTTCGCTTCGCGCGATGTTCACGAACAAGTAGCCGGGAAATAGCGGAAGCTCAACCCGGGCCTTGCAGCCGTTTTTCCAGCGATGAATGCTTCGAAACAACGGGAGAAAACATTCCACACGGCGGTGCCCAAGATGCTCGCGAACCCTCTTCTCATGTCTCGGACTTGTATAAAGAGCGTACCAATGGGGAGGGCGCTCTGCCGTTTGCAGTGGCGGAGGCAACAACGAACTCTTGGTCATCGCTGAAGTGCTGGCGTCCATCGCTTGAGACAAGCCTTCCCCCGTCGCTTAGATAGCGTTGTTTGTGTGAAAAGTTTTTGGCTACTCGCGGCCGAGGCTGTGTGACCGGTTACCTGTACCCCGAGTTCACTGCTGCAATGTAAGTAGGCGACTACACTCTTCGCCTCGGGCTGCTAGATGCATGGCGGGTGCCAGTTCGGTACGTTCACTAACTCGCTTGTTCTTCAGTATTTAGCTGGGCCAATTCGGGAATGGGTTGCGCTCGGCGTCTCAAAAAGAGAGAAAGCCCAAGAATAAGTTCGGGTGCGTCTCATCTCACGAGAGCCCGAGCCAGAAAGCACTGCTGCCATGTCAGGCGCAGTTTGGGTTCGCTTCCAGTGCACAGGCACGATAGACGGAGGCGCGGACCGGACGTCCGAACAATTTCGGCGCGTTGATTTAGCTCGGAGGATGGGAGACTCTGCGGAGCGAGTGTCTCAAAGCGAGAGAAAAGTCTGGCGATAGTATCTCACCCGTCTCATTCGCGACGAGAAGAATGTGGTCGGACCTCGTCTCGAAAAGCGATGTTCAGTGAGCGCTGCAATTTGTTTTCGGCGTGCGACGCAAGAAAGGGCATGGCATGTAAGTGCCCGACACTCCGCGTTTTATCTCCCACGATCCCCCTGCATGAACGCCAATCCAAAGTGCTAGTTCCTCAGCTACTAGTGTGAGGTGCCAGATTCAAGTTAGTCTCGGCGATTAAAGTGCTCTAATGTGGCAGGGCACTGCGTGTGATTCGGCCCGCCGGCGCTCCTGCAACTAGTGTGGATTGGCCGAACAGCGGAGCCGAAGCTTGAGCACCAGGAGGAAAGGGTGCGTAATCGTTATCGGAAGTTCAATATCTGTATCGCTTTTGCGCTTACGTCAGCGCTTTCCGTGCTGGCGCAGTCCGATCGCACGGAGATTCAGCGGTGGGATGACCTTCAACTGAAGGTGGGCGATTCTACTCAGTCACTGCTTACCGCCAAGCTGGTTGAGTCTCCGGTGTTCGGCGGCGTAAGCAATGAATCCGAGCTGCCGGACGCACCGAGCGCCACAATGCCGGACCCGTCAAGCGGAGAAGCGGCTTCTCCAACTGTCAAGAGAGACGTATCTCAGGGGGCACCGCCCGCTGCCAAGGGTGGCCCACTCGGGGTCGATCGTAATGTCGCAGACCGGAATTACCTGTTGCTCACGGGCGGGATGTTCGGAGCAAGCGTTGCAAATGCGGAATTAGCCTTGCACTGCTTGCATGTGCACGCTTCCTGCAACGATGTCCCACCCTCGCTCCGCAGCCGCGCAGCCCTGTATGGAATCGGGATTCCCGCGGACCTCGGGATTGCGTACCTGACCTACTACATGAAGAGGAAACACAACCACATTTGGTACGTCCCGGCCGCGCTTGTAACCGGCGCCAACATATTTTTTGGCGTGCGCGCTTATCGCTGGTCGCGGGAATAGCGAAAGTCGGGTCTTGTACTACGCGCAGAACATTTGGCCGCACAACCAATGGCGACTATGCAGTTTACGTCGCGTCCCAGAGTTCGAGGTCCTGATTTTCTGTAGCTCTGCGTTTTGGACGCAACCGAGGGAGCTATCGCGGGCTGGAGATGTTGTCGATCTGGTAGCGGTCGCAGATTCTGTTGGTGGTGTCCCAAACGGAGTCAAACTCGCCCAACCGAGGAACGACAATACGCAAAGTCAGCTCGGAAATGATGCTGTCCAGAAGGTGATCGAGTTGGGCCAGGGGCGACATGTTTTTGTGGGGCCCGGGCTTGCAACCGGACTGCCGCATTGCATGGGAGCAGGTTCTCTCCCATGTGCTCTGCGTCTCTCAGTCACCGCTGATACAACCGTCCAGCAAGACCATCTTCGAAAACTAGATTCGATCCGTACATACCGTTGGATTCAGTTATAGCGGATTGGGCAGCTGTGGAGTTGTCACTTAATTGTTAAACGATTGTCCCGAAGTTCGGACAGTACTATCGGCAGTGAGCTTCACAGCGCAAGAAAAATCCGACTTGCAGCGGGCAACCTGACGAAACAGACGGGCATGCGAAGAATAAGTTCCTCGCATGCCCGTTTTTGCTTGAGTTGGTTCCAGCCGCATCAGCGGCAAAAGTCGAGGTTGACGCCAGCACTTCCCAATGTTTTTATCGCGCGGGCTCACCGGTGTTGGGATCGAGATGGAAACGGCTATTCTCTCTCTTGTGGTGGAAGTCGAACATTTGCGCGATCGAGTTTGCGATTCCATCAAAAGATCCCTGACCGATGCGCTGCCCGCCCAGCCAGTTATCCTCGATGAAGTGGATGATCGAACTTTGATCGGTTACGGTGTTATCCACGAAGTTCTCTTTTGACCACGGCGAGATGACCAGCAAGGGCAACCTTGGACCGTAACCGCAACGACCGAGTGCGTGCGTGTTGCTGGCGTTAATGCCGGGGAGAGAGTTCGCGGCCGTACCACAAGCCTGGGGTCCAGTTAGGGCGTCAGCTGGCCCGGTGGAAGTGTTAACGATTGGACCCATTTGGTGGTCATACCATCCGTCGGAGTCGTCGTACATGATGACCACGGCAGTGCTGTCCCATTCTTTCTGCTCTTGCAGGAAGTTGATGAGTTCGACCAGGAAGTGCTGTTCGTCGATCGGATCGGAGTAACCGGCATGGCCGTCCTCATACGCAGGGGCCTTCAAGAAATTGACGGCGGGGAAATTGCCATGTTTCACCGCAGCGAAGAAGTCATCGATATCGTACTGGTGGTTGGCCGGACCGTTGTGGCCAATTTCATCGAGGGAAGCCGGACGGGTGTGTTGCGGATTGCCGGTGGAGGCGTAGTAGCCGAAAAGTGAGTGGTGCGGAATGTAATCGGCGGTTGTCCCCGCGAGGCCGGTCGAGCTTCTTTGGCAACCGGTGGTGCCGTTGTGATTCTTAATGGTCAGGTTGAAGCCGCCCATGAACCCACCCCACGTCACGCCTGCGGCGTTCAGCAGGTCACCAATGTTCATTCCACCCATTTGGGCTTGGTCGCGAGTTGGGTTGGAGCAAACATCACCGATTGGATCCGCGTCGCCGATCAAAGTGAGCGAGCCATCGGGACCGCCGTTCACCTCGTCGCTAGTCCCGTTCAACGTCTTAGCGACGCCGTTGGTCTGGCCCGAAACAAAGTTGATCAAGCCGGGGCTTGAGGGACCAAAGGTCGTGCCGTAGGAATTGTCGCTCATGGCGTAAGCCTGGGCGTAGTTCCACAGGGCGGTCGCCGTGTTGCCGTCGAAATAACCCATTGGCTCGCTGTTGTTGCCCCCGGTAAAGGTGGGGAACAAATCCATCAGGCCAGAGTCGAAAGCTTGCTGTTCAGCGGTGTAATCGTGGTCCTGGTCGGTGGTTACGGCTTGTGAGCGATCGAGACGGAACGGGTTCGAGGCCCCAGTGCCGTTGGCCGGATTCAGGTTGGGATTAAACGTCAGCAACGCGTTGGTAAGGCCGTTCACGTTGGGCGTTCCAGGCTTAGCGTGGAACGGCGGCTCTCCCTTGGGGTTTAGCGCAACCGGGTAGGTCCCGAAATAGTGGTCAAAGGAAATATTCTCGTTGAAAAGCACCACGATGTGCTGGATGGGCATTTTCTTCGAAGCCGGCGATGCGGCGTATGCGGGCAAAACACTCGGTCCCAGGGCCGTGGTCAATGCGGTCAGCAAGGCTAGCATTTTCCTGGGGGCGGCTGATGCTCTGATTCGGTTGAACATACTACTCCTCCTCCGTCCTTCGGCCAACGGTTACCGTTACGTTGAAAGCGTTATAGCCGAGGAATGGAAAGGCTAGACGGTCTGCATTTCGTGATTGTTACGCGATTGTTAAAGATGTGTGAATTTGAATGCAAGCGAGTTTGCAGAAGCGGCTGGGTCTCAGGCAGTCGCACGATCCTTGCCCAGCAGCACACGTCGTCGAGTACCCCCGCGCAGCCCGTTTCCGAGGGACCGGCGATCGGAATGGGCCAAGAATACTGGGACGCACGCTGTTCCGTTTTTGTAACAGCAGCGCGAACTAGAACCCGCGCCGCTTTCCCTGTGTTAACAAGGAGTGGCGGAAACGGCCAATTCGATTGCGGCTCGGGGGAGGCCATCCTTCCAACACTGGGGAAAGTCTGCCGCGGAAATGCGCGAAAGGAGACACGACGTGGGCATGCTCGCAGCCAGCTCTGCTTCAAGAGCAATATCAGTTCTCCCTCGAGGCACCAGGATGCTTCGAGAAAGGATATTGATTGTTGAAGAGGAAAAACCGACCTGCGAAGTGTTGCGCAACTATCTCGAGGACAAGGGCTACGAAGTCGCGACGGCCGGGACCTGCGCTCTTGCCGAACAAATCTGGCGCACAATGCGGCCCGATATCGTTGTCCTCGATTTCAGTCTGTCCGACGGCAATGCGCTTGGGCTCATACCTCGTCTGAAAGCCGTTGATGCGTCGATTCCCATCATCATCCTGACCGGATATGGTTCGATTGATCTAGCGGTCGAGGCGGTCAAGCTGGGAGCGGAGCTGTTTTTACCGAAGCCCGCAGAGTTGTCCGCACTTTATGTCCTGATCCAGCGCAGCCTGGAGAATCAGCGAAACCATCGTCAGCAGGTGGCGGAAAAGCACAGAAGCCATCGCAGAATCGTGGATCCCTTTCTGGGTAGAAGCGACAGCATAAGAAAACTTGCTGATTTGGCCCCTAGGGCGGCGTTGAGTGATACCCCAGTCTTGATCCAGGGAGAAGCTGGCACAGGCAAGGGAACGATGGCGCGGTGGTTGCATTGTAACGGTCCCAGGGCTGCGGAACCTTTCGTGGAACTGAACTGCGGCGAGACGGCAGCTGACCGTCTGGAGACTGAGTTGTTCGCAGACGATCGCGAGCTTCTTGCTGGGGTGGGGCCGAGTGAACCCGGCCTGCTGGAGATCGCCCACCGGGGGACGATTTTCTTAGAGGGAATTGAAAACCTGGATTTTCAGCTCCAGTCAAAACTACTGAGGGTGGTGGAGGAGAAGCAGTTTCGCAGGCTCGGGGAAGGGTGTGATCGGAGAGTTGATGTTCGTTTGATCGCAGCCACTCAGCAAGTTACGACGCATGGAATACTTCGCAAGCGGATTCGGGGCGACCTGTACGATCGCTTCAACTGGGCTCCTCTCACCGTTCCACCTCTGCGGGAGCGAAGCGAAGACATACCCATTCTGAGCGCCCATATTCTCGGTGAACTGACCGCCGATTCCGGCACAAGCAGTTTGGAACTAGGTGGGATCGCGCTGCGCGCGCTGCAAGACTACTCCTGGCCAGGAAATATTCGGGAACTCAGGAATGTTTTGGAGCGCATTGCGCTGGTGACAGGGAACGATGTCTTGGCGGATCAGGATTTGCATTTTGATTTGCAAGTCGAGCAGTACCTGGCAGGTTTTGGCCGGTTCAGAACCTTAGAGGAGATGGAGCGCAGTTACATTGAGCAGGTACTTCACAAAGAGCGGGGGCGAGTCCAATCAGCCGCAAAGAAGCTCGGAATTCCCCGCAGTTCTCTCTACCACAAACTCAAACAGTACAAGACTGGGCAATCGGGGCCGCAACCCGTTTCCTGATGCAGGTAATTGAGAAACCCGACTCTAGACGTGCTGGATCGCTCGTTTCAAAATCTGAAGGAACAACTGTGTGCTGGAATTCCGGCAGCATCCGCGGAAGCGAGCCGATGCCAATCCTCCCACGGATTACTGCCCGATCGAGCTCGCGACTTGCGAGAAAACATTGTTCGAACTGCTGCCGATCAACCGGACCGTTCCGACCACGAGAACCAGAATCACTGCAAGCATCACGGCATACTCCGCGATATCCTGGCCCTGTTCCTCGGACCAGAGCCTCTTCATCAACTTAACCATACTGCCCTCCGCTGTTGTGTTGTCGCGCGACTATCATGCCGGGAGGAAACGCGCTTGTCAAATCAAAGTTGTGCCCGGCGCTGCGAATTCGTGGTACATGCCCAGCGCTTGTTGGGCAAGCCATTTAGAATAAACGATAATGCGCTTCGTGCTCGAGTTCGACAACGTTACTAAAGAGTATCACAGCTTCGTCAGTAAGCGTCGCCTTCGCGCTCTTGACGGCTTCAGCCTGACTGTCGAGGCCGGAGAAATTTTCGGTTTCCTGGGACCAAACGGTGCGGGCAAGAGTACCGCGATTCACCTGGCCATGGGCTTCATGCGGCCCACGAGTGGAAGTGGTCGGCTGCTCGGAGAGCGCTTTGGTCATCCCGGCACGCGCCGCCGAGTGGGCTTTCTCGCCGAAAGCGTTGCTCTCTACCACCGCCGTGCAGAACGGCTGGTCCGTTTTTACGGGGCGCTCAACGGGATGGGGGGAACTGATCTGGAGCACCGGGCGCGACAAGTCCTGGAAATCGTGGGGCTGCAGGATCACGCGAACCGCAACGCGGGCAAGTTCTCCCGCGGCATGCTGCAGCGTGTAGGATTGGCCCAGGCCATGGTCAATGATCCCGAATTGCTGATTCTGGACGAACCCACCTCCGCCCTGGATCCGTTGGCGCGAGTCATGGTTCGTGAGTTGCTGCTGGGCGCGCGCAACGCCGGCAAAACCGTCTTCTTGAGTTCCCATTTGCTGTCTGAGGTGGAATTGGTGTGTGATCGCGTCGCCGTGCTGCATCGCGGAAGACTTGCTCGTTTGGCGAGGACCTCCGACCTCCTCCAAGTGGGTGAGCAAACTGAAATTGTAGTTCGCGCCATCCCCGCAAAACACTTCGACGGCGCCGTGGCCCGGGACGGAATTGTGAGCTTCTCCGTCCCCTCCCACACCCAACGTGCAGCCTTGGAAAAGGTCTGGAATCTGGGAGGCGAGGTGGTAAGCGTCAATCCGCTGCGGCGTTCGCTGGAGGAGATTTTCCTGGAAGTGACCGCAGATCCAAAATCGGCTGCTTCGAAAGGCGTCCAGTGAAGCCGGTCCTGTTGATCGCAATCAATTTCGCGCGCGAGCAGCGCTGGCCCATTCTCACTTTGCTGCTCTGGGTTTTGCTGCTCGCATTTCTCGGGCTGGTTACAGACATTCACCGCCAAAGGGAGGATCTGCTCTTCGTCTTCAAACAAGACGCCGTCTATGTACTGGCATTCAGCGTCTTCTTCGGCGGATCGGCCATTTACAACGAGCGCCGGTCCCGGCGGATTCTGGGCGTACTCTCCAAAGCTGTGGGGCGCCAGCAGTACCTTTCCGGCCTCGTACTCGGCGTTACCTTAGCTTGTGCCGTCTATTGCTTCGCCCTCGGCCTCACCGGAAGTTGGACATTGGGGTCGACAGGGTTTCCCATCTCGCACGTCTGGTTTCTTATGGTCTGCCTGGTCGCGGCGTGCATGTTAGCGGGTACCGTGGCATTGATGTTCTCCACCTTTCTGAACCCTTTTTTCGCTGCTGGTGCTACTGCAATGGTTCTGGGTCTCCCAGCTCTAGCCGGTCAGTTCGTGGGGCCACAGTGGGGATACGTGATACCGGTGTGGGAACTCGGAGCTACGGTGGTCAATTCTTCTTTTAGCAATCCGGGAACAGCTTCCTGGTTTCCGGTCGCATTGGCGGGGGTAGAAACGCTGGCATTCTGGCTGCTGTCCGCTCGCATTTTTTCGTATGTGGATATCGCGGTCGCGGTGGAGTAAAGGGCGAATGAGACTGTGCCGAATCGATAGTTCTGGATCTAGTCTTCGGATATCCTGTCGTGTTAGGCGAGTTCGAGAGCTGCGGGGCGAATTGCAATGCGGGACAGATTCTGGTTGTTTGTCGTTGTTGGGAAAGCAGCTCTTATCACTTGCGTCTGCGCACTGGTTGTTGGGGTTCTCAGCTTCAGGATCGCGGTGACGCATGTCGAGCAAGAAATACTAGGGGCCGTGATTGCAATCATTCCCAGCGGGATTGCCGCGTGGTGGATGTTTCGAAAACTGCTAGCGCATTGCACGCGACGCGAGGGGCGAGCCGTCGCACTTACCTTTGGGGTGTTCACTCCGGTGTCATTAAGCGTGGCCCTCGTGCTTGCCCAGATCCCGGGAGGCTACGCCGAAGCGCTTCTGGGAGGTCCCTTCGCTTTGGTAGGTGCATTTGCGGGAACCGTCGTGATGACCACGCTTCTAAGCTTTCTGGCGTGTCTGCTCGCATTGTCGGTCACGCGACGAATTGAAAGCTTCGAGCAGCCGCAGTAGCAGACGCCAGATTCGTGACCCAATGTATTATTGACACCAGTGCTACCGAACCAACTCGCCCACGGACCGCGCCGCATACTCTAGCACTCGCCCCGGAAGGACGCCAAGATAAATTGTTGCCACCAAACTGATTGCTAAGGCTGCTCCAAGTCCGAACGGAATTGGTGATACGGGCACTTCCTCGCGCGCTTCGCGCATATACATCACCACGATCAGTCGCAGGTAGTAGTAGGAAGCCACAGCGCTGTTGAGCACGCCGATAATCACCAGCCCGACCAGATTGGCCTGTAGTGCTGCGCTGAATACGTAAAACTTGGCGAAAAAACCACCGGTAATCGGAATGCCGATCAGGGACAGAAGGAAAATCGTCAGCGTCGCCGCCAGGAGCGGACTGCGTCGCCCCAGTCCTTCGTAGTCTTCCAGCGTCACGTAACGTTCGCCCTTGCCGCCGATGTGGCTGATGACAGCAAAAGCCCCGACATTCATCGCGGCATACGAAGCCGTGTAAAACATTGCGGCAGGAATGCCGTTCTTCGGGAGCGCGGCAAAGGCCACCAGCAAATATCCGGCGTGAGCGATGGAAGAGTATGCCAATAACCGCTTGACGTTGTCCTGCACGAGCGCCCCGATGTTGCCGAGGGTCATGGAAAGAGCGGCCACGACCCAAATCAGCCAGACGCGTCCCGGAGCGTCAGCCTCAAACATGATTCGCAGCAGCACGGCGAACACCGCCGCCTTGGGTGCGGTGGACATGAATCCCACCACCGGCGCGGGTGCACCCTCATATACGTCGGGTGTCCAGACGTGGAACGGAGCCGCTGCCACTTTGAAGCCCAGGCCCACAAACATGAGCGCGACTCCAACGTAGGCGAGGACTGGAATGTGCCCGGAGCGAAGAACATCGCCGATTACTGCTATGCTTGTCGAGCCTGTGGCTCCGAACATCAGCGCGACGCCATAAAGAAAAAAAGCAGTCGCAAACGAACCCAAAAGAAAATACTTGACCGAAGACTCACTGCTGATGGCGGCGCGCTGGCGAAATCCCGCCAGGATGTAGGTGGAAATCGAAGAAATTTCGAGCGCGATAAAAATGAGAACCAGTTCCACCGCCGAGGACATCAAGCTCATGCCAAGTGCGCCCAACAAGACCAACGCGTAGTATTCGCCGGCGCGAATCTCCTGCACTTGCATGTACTCGTAAGAAGTCAGAATTACAACCGCGGTTACCGCCGCGACCAGAAAATGAAAGAACACGCTGAAGCTGTCGACTCGCACCATGTTCCAGAATCCCAGGCCGGGATATTGCGCCTGGAATAGCGTCGCAACCAGCGCCGCCAGCGATCCAACCAGCGCAATGGTTCCCAGCGTCTTTTGACTACGACGTTCGTCCACCAGAGGATCGAGCACCATCACGATCATGCCAAAAATCGCCAGCACGATTTCCGGCAAGATGCGGACGTAGTCAGCCGCTTGCGGAATCACTTGCGTGATATCGTTGGCGCTGTTCACCGGGCCACCATCTTACTGGCAAGTTGCGCGAACGGCGCCAATACGGTTTGTACGGCGGGATCAATCGCGTTCAGCCAGAGCAGTGGTGCCACGCCCATCACCAGAGCCACGACGGCCGTGGGCCAGATCGCCGCACGTTCCCGTCCGCTCAAATCAGGCAACGACAGATTGACTTGGTGTGTGACTTTGCCGAAGAAGACCCGCTGGTACATCCAGAGCAAATAGCAAGCACTCCAGATCACACCCGTAGCGCCCACGATGCCGTACACCGCGCGATCGCGGAAAGCACCGCTCAGAACCAGAAACTCACCGATAAAGCCGTTTAGCAAGGGCAATCCTACGGATGCGAGCACGATGAATAGAAAAAACGTCGCGTATACCGGCATCGGCGTGGCAAGACCGCCGAAGTCGGCGATTTCGTAAGTATGGCGACGCTCGTAAAGAATCCCGGCCAACATGAACAGAGCCCCCGTGGAAACCCCATGCGCCAGCATCACGTAGGTCGCACCATCCAATCCTAACTGGGTAAAGCTGAAAATCCCCAGCACCACGAAGCCGAGGTGGCTGATCGACGAATACGCGATCAACTTTTTCATATTCGGCTGCACCATTGCGACCAGCGCTCCGTAGACGATTCCGATCAGCGCCAGCACCATGATCCACCAGGCGTTGCTCCGCGACTGATCAGGAAACAAGCCGAGATTGAATCGCAACATGCCGTATGTGCCCATCTTGAGCAAAACCCCGGCCAGCAGAACTGAACCCGCCGTAGGCGCTTCCACGTGCGCATCGGGCAGCCAGGTGTGGAAAGGGAAGATGGGAACTTTCACTGCGAACGCGATGAAGAATCCCAGAAAAAGCCAGGGCGCTGCGCCGACAAAGCTCTCGACTTGGCCGTTGCGGATTGCGGCCTGGATGCTGACGAAATCAAACGTGCCGGTCTTTGCGTAAAGCCACAGGATCGCCGCTAGCATGAACATCGACGCAACCATCGTGTACAAAAAGAATTTCACCGCCGCATACACGCGCCGCTCGTGCCCATAAATGCCGATCAGCAAAGCCATCGGGATCAAGGTGGCTTCCCAGAAGAAGTAAAAGAGGAACAGATCAAGGGCGACGAAGACCCCGATCAGCGCGGCCTGAAGAACCAATAGCAGAATGAAGAACTCTTTTACCCGCTCATGAACCGACTTCCACGAGATAAGCACGCACAGCGGAGTCAGAAACGTAGTCAACACCACCAGCCACATGGAAACGCCGTCCACACCCATGTGGTAGTGGATATTGGGATTCGAGATCCAAAGATTATTGACTTCGAACTGGAATCCAGTTTGCGCACGCTGAAAATGCACCGGCAGATGCAGGGAAAGAATGAAATCCAGCAAGGAGACCACGAGCGCGAACAGACGAATGTCGCGGTCACGCCGCGGGAACAGCAGCAGCAAGAGCGCACCCGCCAGCGGAATAAACGTGACCAGTGTGAGCATCGAGTTGTCAAGCCCGGTCATCGTGTTCCCGTCCAAATCATGTAGGCGATCACTACAGCCGCGCCGGCCGCGATCCAGCCTGCGTAGGAGCGAAGGTTTCCGGACTGCATGTGGCGCATGGCATCGGAAACTTCGCGTGCGCCCTCGGCGCTGTTATCCAGCGTCGCGTCGATCACGTCCCGATCAATGCCATGCCACAGTATTCGGGTTGAGCCATCGATGAGAGGTTTCACGAAGACAGCCGCATAAATTTCATCGACGTAGTATTTGTGGACGACCGCTTCGTAGAAACTCCCCAAGGCGCGCGCAATCTCCTGCGGCAACTGCGGGCGGCGGTAATACAACAGCCAGGCGAGAAATAATCCGGAGGCCGCGGCAAGAACCGAAATCCCCGTAAGCAGAGACTCCGAGCCACCTTGCTCTTTCGGTTCCGGCGCGGGAGTTGCTGCGGCTGCTTCGTCTGGCGAATACGCAGTTACGCCAGCGTGAAGCGCCGGTGAAAGGAATTTGTCGAAGCGCTCACTCCCGACCCAGCCCCCGCAAATCGAAAGCACAGCCAGGATCACGAGCGGAACGAGCATGACCTTTGGGCTCTCGTGAATACCGCCGTGCCCATGCTGGTGTGGCGCGGGCGCCCCCGCCCGCGACCCGCTGACCACCTGCATGTGATCGTCGCCATGACCCGCCGCCACTTCACCACGGTACTCGCCGAAGAAGGTCAAAAACCAAAGCCGGAACATGTAAAACGAAGTTATGAACGCGGTGAAGACGCCGATCAGCCAATAGACCCAGCTTCCATAAGGACTCACGTACGCCCGCCAGAGAATCGCGTCCTTGCTGAAGAAGCCCGCAAACGGAGGGAATCCGGCGATCGCAAACGTCGCCGCCGTCATCGTCCAAAACGTCCACGGAATGTGGTGACGCAGCCCGCCCATGCGGCGCATGTCCTGCTCGCCGCCTACCGCGTGGATCACGGAACCTGCCGCGAGAAACAGCAGTCCTTTGAAGAACGCGTGAGTCATCAGGTGGAAAATCCCGGCAGAATATGCGGCCACGCCACAAGCCATAAACATGTAGCCGAGCTGAGAAATAGTAGAGTAGGCAAGAACCTTCTTGATGTCAGTTTGGCAAATGCCAATCGTGGCGGCGAACAACGCAGTCAGCGTACCGACGATTGCGACTACCATCAAAGCCTGCGGCGCCCGGTCGAAAACCACATGCGACCGTGCCACCATATACACCCCAGCGGTCACCATGGTCGCCGCGTGAATGAGCGCGGAAACTGGCGTGGGGCCCTCCATCGCGTCCGGCAGCCAGACATAAAGAGGAAGCTGCGCGGATTTTCCCGCCGCCCCCACCATCAGCAGCAGGCCGATTGCGGTCAGCAAACCAGCGCCCGCGACCTCTGCCGGCATGCCTCCTACAATCCGGAACACCTGCACAAAGTTTAGCGAGCCGAAATGTTTGATCATCAAGAACAGTGCGATCAAGAATCCGAAGTCGCCAATGCGGTTAACAATGAATGCCTTCTTGCCGGCAGAGGCCGCCGAATCTTTCGTGAACCAGAATCCGATCAGCAGATAAGACGCCAGCCCCACACCTTCCCAGCCGATAAACATCAGCAGATAGTTACTGGCCAGCACCAGCGTCAGCATAAAAAACATGAACAGATTCAAATAGCTGAAAAACCGGTAGAATCCGCCCTCTTCCCTCATGTAGCCGACGGAATAAATGTGAATCAGGAAGCCGACGCCAGTGACGACCAGCAACATTACCAATGACAGTTGATCGAGGTAAAAGGCAAAGTCGACCTGAAAGTCGCCGGCGCGTATCCACGGTGCCAGCAATTCAACGTGAGGGAGAGCCAAAGAGGAAATTTGAGCCGCGATCCAAAGTGCCATCACGAAGGCTGCGCCGCAAAACCCGAGGGCGATTGCCGATACGGTCTGCCGGGAAAAGCGCTTCCCGAACAGACCATTAACTGCAGCGCCCACCAGCGGCAGCACCGGAATCAGCCAGAGATGGAGGTTTGGCGTCATAATTTGAGCAGGTTTACCCGATCCACATTCAAAGTCTCGCGGGTGCGGTACACCGCGATGATGATTGCCAGTCCCACCGCCGATTCAGCCGCGGCCACCACCATCACGAAGAATACAAATACTTGTCCGCTCAGCGCATGCCACTGAGCCGCGAATGCGACGAACGACAAATTCACTCCATTGAGCATCAGTTCAATCGACATAAATATGGTGATGATGTTGCGCTTAATCAAAAACCCGGTCACGCCGCAGGCAAACAGGATGCCGCTTAGGACCAGATAATAGGAAAGCGGTACCATTAGCCCTCCCTCTTGTCTTGCTGTGTGGGCCCTGGATGGCTGGCCAAAACTACGGCGCCCATGATCGCGATCAGGACCAGCACCGACGTCACTTCAAACGGCAACAGGAAATCGTGGAAGAGCAACCATCCAATTACTTTTGGAGGTCCAGGAAGCGCACCAACCGCGACGTTACCCGTGCCGGAGTGTTCGAGCAGAACCCAGGCCACCAGGACGCTGCCAATCAGCATGCCGGGAATTCCAAACAGCATCGCCACCCGGCTGCCTTTGGTGCGGTCTTCCTCACCGGCGTTCAAGAGCATGATGACGAAGACGAACAGCACCATGATCGCTCCGGCATAGACAATCACCTGCACCGCCGCCACAAACTCCGCGCCCAAAAGCAGATATTCCACCGCGAGCGAACCCATCACCACGACCAGGGACAGCGCGCTGTTGATCGGATGCCGCTGCGCCAGCAGATTGACCGCGCCAGCAACGCACACCAATCCAAACACCGAAAATACGATCAGATGAAGCATCTTGTTTTTGCGCTACGCCCTCAACGCCACAATTAAAGCTGTGATTATCAGATTCGCGATGGCCAGCGGCAGCAGAAATTTCCAACCGAACGCCATCAACTGGTCATAGCGAAAGCGCGGCAACGTGCCGCGAACCCATATATAAAGGAACAAAAACGCAAACACCTTGGCCACAAACCAGAACACCGGCAGGATGGCCTGCACAAAGGGTGGCCCAATGCGATGTGGTCCATGCCAGCCGCCCAGAAACAATAAAGTTGCCAGGCACGCCACGGTAATCATGTTGGCGTATTCCGCCATGAAGAACATGGCGAACTTCATGGCGCTGTACTCGGTGTGGTATCCCGCCACCAGTTCGGTTTCCGCCTCGGGCAAATCAAACGGAATGCGATTGGTTTCCGCGTACGCCGCCATCAGATAAATAAAAAACGCCACGATCTGTCCCTGGAAAATATTCCAGCGCGGGATGAACCCCCAAAACGTTCCCGCCTGCGCATCGACGATGTCGCGCAGACTGAAACTGCCCGCCAGAATCAACACGCCCACCAGCGAAAGACCCAGCGAGATTTCGTAACTCACCATTTGGGCGCTGGCGCGCAATCCGCCCAGCAGCGAATACTTGCTGTTCGAGGACCATCCAGCCAGCGCAACGCCGTACACACCCAAGGAGGTGATGCCCAACACAATGAGCAATCCGATGTTGACGTCGGTGATCTCTAGTGGCGTGTGGATTCCGAACACGGTAATCCAGTTCCCGATGGGAATGACCGAGATCGAGGTCAGGGCGAAAATCAACGCGATGATCGGCGCCGCAATATACAGCGGTTTGTACACGTGGGGCGGAAGCAGATCCTCTTTGAAGATAAACTTCACTCCGTCGGCCAGCGGTTGCAACAGGCCAAACGGGCCGACCCGCGTGGGCCCCCAGCGGTTCTGGATGTGGCCTACAACTTTGCGTTCGAGCCACACGGTGTAAGCCACCGCAGTGAGTAGCACGATGAGCGCGATCACAATCTTAATAACTGAAACGAGAATGAAAGTTCCCAGGCCCAATTTATGTCCCAACCCCACTTGCCAGACCGATGAGCGAATACGTGCGACGACTTGCGTTTCGGTGGTCAGTCGGCGGCGACTTCCGCCTCCGCTGGCTGATTGTGACGGTTCTCAATTACCGAATTCAAGGTGCGGGAATAACGGCCCAATGTGCCCGAACTGAAAAGATTATCCTGGGCAGGTACGATCAACACTGGATTATGCAAAGCCCCGGGTCCGCTTTCAGTCAAAGTCGTGTGCTGATCGTTGCCGGTTAAGATATTCATCCGGGAAACGCCGTAGCCGGGCACCAGTCGCTGGATCTCATCCAGAATTGCCATGGGATCGAAGGGGCTCATTTTCGGTTCGAGTCCATTGGCCTCAAGCCACACCGCGTGCCGGTCGGCTTCGCCCGATTGCGCACCGCGCGATTGCCCCATGTCGGCTCCGCTTCCTCGGCCAAACGGCACCAATCGCCGGACGTCGAAACCCATCGCGTCGGCGATCCGCACAATCATTTCAAAATCTGACTTCGTGCCGGTGACTTCGCCCGCTTTTTTCACCAGTTGCAGGTCGCCGCACGTGTTAGTAAATGTTCCGGACTTCTCATAGGCATTGGCTGCAGGTAACACCACATCGGCAATTACCGCCGTCTCGGTCAGGAACATGTCTTGCACCACGACGAAGCTATTTGAGAAAACAAAGGGATCAACGCCAGACTGCTCGACGGGATTCGCACCCACTACATAAAACGCCTTCAACTTACCGGCTTTTGCGCTCTCTACCATCTCAGGTACGGTGAGGCCGGGCACTTGCGGTACAGTGCCCCACTCTTCGTGAAACTTGCCCGTATCCGAAACTCGCTGATAGCCGGGAAGCAGGTCAGGGTAGAGTCCCATGTCGGCGGCTCCGCGGGAGTTGGCGTAATCGCCCAGGCAGACAAGTTTAGCGCCCGGAATACCGGAGCCGAATGTCACCACGGAAGCAATGTCCTTGCCCCGGAGCTCCGACCCAAAAACAATGACGAGGTTCGGTTCGCCTCGCAGTTTGTCGCGCAAAGGGATCCAGGCATCGCGACTGGTCCCTGCGCTGGCAATTGCGTCGAGGGCCGCGTCATCGCCCGTCAGAAACGCGGCCACTTTTCCTTCCAATCCCGCGGGGATCTGGACGAAGCTGGCCGCTTGCCGGCGCAACTTAATCGGATGCGAATTGATCACATACAGCCGCGCCCGATGCAGCCGGACATTGTTTCGAATCTGCCATGCCAGTAGCGGATGCTGCTCCGTGGGATCGTTGCCGATCAGCAAAGTTGCAGGGGCATTGAAGACGTCCCGCATGCTGGCCGTGGCTTCGGGTTTGCCTGCGAGTGCCGCAGCAAAAGCAGGGAAGTCCGCGGTGCGATGGTGGTCGATGTTGTTGCTTCCCAGCACCACACGGGCGAACTTTTGCAGCAGGTAGTTCTCTTCATTGGTGGTGCGAGCCGAACCGACGACCCCGATCGCTTGTCCACCGACCTGATCACAAATTTCCCTGAAACGCTTTCCGATCAGTTCGAACGCTTCTTCCCAGGTGGACGGAGTCAGGCGCCCGTTCTTGCGGATCAACGGCTGGGTCAGCCTGTCTTCATGATGGGCGAAATCGAAAGCGTAGCGTCCCTTGATGCAAAGGAAATCGCCGTTGATGCCGCTCTTGTCGCGATTGTCTCCGCGCACAATCTCCATGCCGGTGTCGGACCGGCGAACGCCCAGCGTGGTCTTGCAGCCGTCAGCACAGTGGGTGCAAGTCGTGCTCACGTGCTTCATCTCCCAGGGACGCGTTTTGTAGCGATACGCGCCGGAAGTCAGCGCTCCAACCGGACATATGTCGATACACATGCCGCATTCTTCGCACTCCAGATGATCGTCGTGATTGGGAGCAATGATAGAGTTCACCCCGCGGTTCTGCACGCCGAGAGCCCAAACATCCATGCCTTCGCCACATACCCGCACACAGCGGTAGCAAAGAATGCAGCGCGGCCGGTCAAAGAAGACCACCGGCGACCACTGTTGCTCCTCCTTGTGATTCTTGGCGTCGATATATTTGGACTCGGCGGCGCCGTAGGAAAAAGTCATATCCTGCAACTCGCATTCGCCACCCGCATCGCACACCGGACAGTCGAGAGGATGATTGCCCAGCAGTAACTCCACCATGCTCTTCCGCGCCTGCCGAATTTCGTCACTCTCGGTTGTGACCGCCATGCCCTCGCTGATCACTGTGGTGCACGCGGTCTGCAGTTTGGGCATTCTTTCCACTTTGACCAGGCACATGCGGCAAGCGCCCTGCAACGACAGATTCGGGTAGTAACAGAATGAGGGCACCTCGACGCCCACGCTCTTGCAGGCCTCAATCAGCAGTGTCCCGGCCGGAGCCGTGACCTTCTTCCCGTCCACCGTGATGTTTACGTCAGCCATAAGACATTTTGTAATTGAGGAATCGGGTAATTTGGTAATTGAAAAACCTTGCCCCCTAAATTACAAAATTACACAATTACCAAATGACACAATGATTCACGCCAACACCGGTTCGACCACGCCAGCCTTTTCAAACGGACACGGCCTGCCTTCCAAATGATCTTCAAACTCCTTCCGGAATTTCTTCACAATGGAAATCGTCGGCATCGCCGCTGCATCGCCCAACGGACAGAACGTGCGTCCTAACATGTTTTCCGCCAGGTACCGAATATTATCGATATCTTTCTGTACTCCGCCACCGGCGTGAAATCGAGTCAACGTTTTCTTTAACCAGTCCGTGCCTTCGCGGCAGGGGATGCACCAGCCGCAACTCTCGTGCTGATAAAACTTCATGATCCGCAAGGCAAATTTCACCATGCAGGTAGTGTCATCGACCACCACCACACCGCCTGATCCCAGCATCGACCCCGCTTTCATCATCGAATCAAAATCCATGGAGACATCAACTTCAGCAGCAGTCAAAATCGGACAGCTCGAACCGCCCGGCACCACGGCCTTCAACGCGCGTCCATCGGGAATGCCGCCGCCCACCTCGTAAATCATCTTCTTCAGGTTGTAGCCCATGGGCAGCTCATACACCCCAGGGCGATTCAAGTGCCCGCTCAAACAAAACAAGCGCGTCCCACCATTCTTCGGCGGCCCCAGCTTGGCAAACCATTCCGCTCCCCCGAGCAGGATATGCGGCACACTGGCCAGCGTCTCCGCATTATTAATGACCGTCGGTCCGCCCCATAGTCCAACCACAGCCGGGAAGGGGGGCCGGATCCGCGGAATCCCGCGCTTGCCCTCGAGCGATTCCATCAACGCCGATTCTTCGCCCACTTCATAGGCGCCCGCGCCGCCATGCCAGTAAACCTCGAAGTCGTAGCCGCTGCCAAAAATGTTCTTGCCCAGGAAGCCCCGCGCGTAGGCGTCTTTGATCGCCCTCTGCATGATCTCCAAAAGATAACGGTACTCACCCCGAATGTAGATGTAGCCAGTGTGCGAGCCCGTGGCAATTCCGGCGATCACGACTCCTTCAATCACAGCGTGCGGGTCGTGCTCGAAAATCAGGCGGTCTTTGCAGGTGCCCGGCTCACTCTCGTCGCCGTTACACAAGATGTACTTGGGCTTCGCGGACTGCTTGGGTACGAACGACCATTTCATCCCCGCGTTGAATCCAGCGCCGCCCCGCCCCCGCAGGCCGGAGTCCTTCACCAGATTGAAGATTACATCCGGCTGCATTCCCAGCGCTTTTTGGACGGCTTTGTAGCCATCCAGCTCCAGGTAGCGATCAATATCAGTCGCACCCTTACCAAAGCGTTTGGAGACAACCTTCACTTCGTCGGGATGGGAAACCAGAGACGCCATTTTGTAATTGGGTAATTGAGTAATCGGGTAATTTTACAAGCAATTGCAAAATTGACCGATTACCCAATTGCTCAATTCTGCTTGTATCCGTCCAAAACCTTGTCCATCTTTTCCACTGTCAAGTTCTCGTGGAAGTCATAATTCACTTGCACAGCTGGAGCCCAACTGCAAGCCCCGATACACTCCACTTCCTCGAGCGAGAACATCCCATCCGGCGTAGTGCCTTTGTGGCCGATGCCCAACTTCTTCTCACAGTGATCGAGAATCTGTTCGCCCCCGCGCAGCATGCACGCAATGTTGGTGCAGACCTGTACGTTGAATTTGCCCCGAGGCTTGGTAGTCAGCATGGAGTAGTAGCTGATCACGTTGCTCACCTCAAGGTCAGTCAAATCCAACCGCTGCGCAATCTCATGAATGACGTCATGGTTCAAATACCCGACCTCATCCTGCGCGTACAGAAGCGTTGGGACCAGCACAGAGCGCTTCGTCGGATAATGCGTCAGCATCTCTGAAAAGCGAGATTCGAATTGGTCAGAGAACTTCATGGTGCATTGAGCAATTGAGTAATCTAATTGTGTAATTAAATTTCTACCGGTCAATTTCCCCGAGAACAATGTCGATGCTGCCGATCGCCGCCACCACATCCGCCAGCAACCGCCCTTCGCACATCTTTGGCAGCAGTTGCAGATTGGCCAGGCAAGCCGCGCGCATGTGGACGCGATATGGCTTAGCCGTTCCGTCGCTCACCACGTAATATCCCATTTCGCCGCGCGGCGATTCGACTGCCTGATAAACCTCGCCCGCCGGAACCGCAAAGCCTTCGGTAATGATCTTGAAGTGATAGATGAGAGCTTCCATCTGCGTCTTCATCTTTTCGCGGTCGGGTAACACAACTTTCGGCGCATCCGCTTTGATCGGACCTTCCGGCATCCCGTCGAGAGCCTGCTGCACAATCGCAATCGATTCACGCAACTCCTGAACCCGGCAAATGTATCGCGCAAACACATCGCCTTCTTGGGCCACCGGCACTCTGAACTTGAAGTTCTCATAGCCCGAATAAGGCATGTCCCGACGCAGATCGAAGTCGACGCCACTTCCGCGCAGCGTAGGTCCGCTTGCGCCCAATGCGATGGCGTCTTCCGCCGTAATCCGCGCCACGCCTTTGGTCCGCATCGTCCAGATAGGATTCCCCGTCAGCAGGTTTTCGTACTCATCGACCTTGGCAGGGAAGCGGTTGGCGAAGTCGCGCACCCGGTCAAAGAATCCAAGCGGCGGCTCGAGGGCCACGCCGCCGATGCGGAAATACGAAGTCATCATGCGCTGGCCGCTAATCGCTTCGAACAGACGCAAAACATCTTCGCGCTCGCGGAAGCAGTAAAGAAAAACCGTGAGCGCGCCAATGTCCATGGCGTGAGTCCCCAGCCACACTAGGTGCGAGTTGATGCGCGTCAACTCATTCATCATCACCCGCAACCATTGCGCCTTCGGAGGAATTTCCAGCCCCAGCAGTTTCTCGACGGCCAACGCGTAGCAGAGATTGTTGGTCATGGGGCAGAGGTAGTCGATGCGGTCGGTAAGTGGCACTACCTGCTGGTAGAACTTGGCTTCGCAAGTTTTTTCGATCCCGGTGTGCAGATACCCGATGTCGGGCATGAGCCGCACCACGGTTTCGCCATCGATTTCCAGAATCAGCCGCAACACTCCGTGCGTAGACGGGTGCTGGGGTCCCATATTCAGGATCATCGTCCGATCCTGGCCGGGTTCGAGCACGGGCGTGGGGGTCATGTGGGCCATGGCAAGATCTAGCGATAGCCCTCCACTGGATAGTCTTTGCGCAGCGGGTGACCTTCCCAGTCTTCCGGCATCTGAATACGCCGTAAATAAGGATGGCCGGTGAACCGGATGCCGAACAGATCGAAAACCTCTCGCTCGAAGTAATTCGCCGACGGCCATACTGAAGTCACTGATTCCACCACGGGGCTATCCGCCCCCAAACGTACTTTCAGTCGCACCCGTTCTTTGTTGGGAATCGACAGCAACGCGTACACCACTTCGAAGCGCGGCTGCGAGGGATACCAATCCACACAAGTAACGTCGGAAAGATAATTAAAGGGGCAGGCCGAATCGTCCCGCAATATGACGCAAGCTTCGCGGATGGAAGAGCGCTCGATGTAGATCGTCATCTCCTCGCGATCGAACTTCGCTCCCACGACGGCAGCCGAGTTCCACGACCGCAACCGCGCCACCGCAGGGTGATCCTTGAGCTCCTCAAGGTCGGTGATGGCCGGAGTCAAGGGCATTAGACTTCGCCTCGTCTTGTCGACGGGGTGCCCCAGTCCAGCACACCCTTTTTCCAGATATAGAAGAAGCCCACCAGAACGATGCCGATATACACCAGCATCTCCCAGAAGCCAAACATCTTGAGCTCCCGCAGAATCACCGCCCAGGGATACAGGAAGACCGCTTCCACGTCGAACAGAATGAAGAGCATCGCCACCAGGTAGAACTTCACCGAAAAGCGCTCGCGGGCGTCCCCCACTGGCGTCATCCCGCATTCATAGGGAGAGAGTTTGGCTCGCGTCGGCCGCCGGTAGCCAATAAACCAGGACAGCAGCACAATGGCAAAAGCCAATGCACCTGCTACGATGAGATGAATCAGGAGTGGCAGGTAGCGAGCGAAGTAATTGTCCGGCATAGGAGAGCTATATATAATTCGCAGCCAGCATTAAACTAAACATTCTAGAGTAGATTTCGCGGATGGCAGTGTCAAGCGACCGAGACGCTTTGTGACGAACTTTTAACATGCGCGCAGGTTTCTGCCTAGGGTTGGGTAGGGTTGGTTAAATAGAATCCCATGATTTTTGGCTTTAATACCGACATCAAGCAAGAAGGCACGGTTTACCACGTGCAGAGCGAAGCGCGGGAGAACGAGCTGCTCCTGCAGACGCAAGTCTTCGTCCGCGGACGCTGCATCGGCAAGCGCGCCGCTTCGTACGCGGATAAGGCGGCCGAGTCCAGCTTTACCGACCAGCAAAAAGAGCAGAACCTGCGCGACCAGCATCGTCTCGTGCTGGACGCTATCCGCGACGGGCGCTTGGACGGTGTTCTCGACAAACGCTTCACGCCCGAGGTGCTGGCGGCTATCAAGGAACTGGATGTGCAGTGGCTCAACGCCGGCTCCGTGCATTCGGATCGCAATCTGACGCTGCGCCTGCGCGTCACCGAAGGAGGCGCGGGAATCGAGGGAGCGCGGTTGACGGTTCGCTTTGCCCGTCCGGACGCTGCGCCGTTCTACACCCAAGTGGTCACCGGTGCGGAGGGCGACGCCGAGCTGAAGATCGACGTCGATGAAGCCTCGCTGCCGGATTCCGCCGTGCTGGTGCAAGCCAATTATTCCGGCCGCACCGCAACCCGGAAGTTTCAGTTGCGCAAAGTCGAAGCCTAAGCAGCCATTACTTACTTGCCGTTAACATCCCCTGGCTGCGAAAATCCAGAGACAATGAAATTACAGGTCAATGGCGAAGCTCGCGATTTCAACCCTCCGCTCACTCTCGCCGAACTGGTCGACCAGTTGGGGATGAAAGCGGATCGCGTAGCCGTCGAACTAAACCGAAGCATCGTTGCCCGCGACCAATGGGCCAAAACCAGCTTGGCGGAAGGCGACCGCTTGGAGATTGTCCACTTTGTCGGCGGGGGTTCCCTGTAGAGACGTAGCTAGCTACGTCTCTGCGAGTTCCTTCCGGCCGCTGACGAAAGCTAGACCGACTCGTTAAAGGGAACTCGTCTAGTCACCCCCTCGTTCCCGAAATCCACAGTTGACACCTGCCCGTCTGGGCCTAGAATGTTGCAAACATTTGGTGCTGTAGTTGTTTGAAACATTTTCGGCTCCGGCATGCAGCAATCCTTCACATCGCGCGATGTGGTTTCCCTTACCGGCATCACGCCCCGGCAGCTGCAGTGGTGGGATGAGCGGCGCATCGTGGTTCCGGCGCGGGAGGGGCGCCGCCGGTTGTATTCCATGGAAGACCTGGCGGAAGTTGCCGTGATCTGCCAGTTGCGGCGCCGGGGATTCTCCTTGCAGCGCGTGCGCAAGGTTATGCGCTTCCTGCAGCGGGAGTTCGGTAAGCGTCTGGCGGAGACCGTCAGCGGCGCCTCTGAGTACCACTTGTTAACCGACGGCAAGACTCTGTATCTGGAAACTTCGCCCCGGCAGATTGTGGACATCTTGAAAAACGCGCGCCAGCCCATGCTGACGATTTGTCTGAGCGATGCGGTGCGCCAGGTGCGCGCCGAAATACGCGCCAAGAAAAGCAGCGGCACGAACATGTCTCGATCATTGCGCAAAGTAAGAAAGGCTTCATAAGCAGGGAAGTTTGGTTCCACATAGCGGCCCCATGAGGAGGCAAAATGGTTGGAGAACTGGACGTCCTAAGCCAATGGATCCCGGAACAGATGCTTCCCGGCACGATCTTCGTGCTGGAGAACGCCGGCCGTATCGGGGAGAAAGATGACCCGTACTGGGCGGTGCTCTCCTGTCCGGAATGCGGCACTCTGGGCTTGATTACGCGCAAGCAGCTCGCCGGACTGCTGCCGGTGATCTGCGGCTCCAATCAGTGCCCGGCGCAGTTCTTCATCAACGACAGCCAGGTCGTGAGTCGAAAGCCCTTCTGACGCTGCCAACATGAGGATGGCTGCCTGTCCTTGTGTTCTCCGTGCGCGTCCTCCATGTCCTTCGACGACCCATTTCGGAAGACTGCACCTATTCTGGTGCATAATTTCTCTCAAAAAAATCACTCGATTTCGCGCAAAATCTAGAAAACAAAGGATCGGATTTTTTCTTGCCTTGTAGATCTATGGTTCTTAAGGTAGTTACAGGCAAAATATTCTAAACGTTGGACTTAGCGTGTCTGTTGCGCCGGTTGCAGCCTACGCTCTGACAACAGCGAAAGCGCCAGACGAGGTTTTCGCCTTCGTCTTGTTGGTCGGACTCGGCAGTTGGCAATGGCCAAGAGCTGCGCCCTTGTCAGGTTGTCAAAGAACGCGGTTATCTTGCAGATAACCTGTGTTGTTCTATAATATCGCGGCGAGGGAATGAGATCAAGGGGAAAGTGGATGGGCTCTGAAGACGGTTCCCGAAGTGGGAAACGCAAAGTGCGCGAACTGTGTGGGCCTGATGGCGCAAGACGATCTACGGCTGTCTCCTTCGGAATATGGCGAAGCCCAGGTTAGCGGCCGAAGAACGGGTGCTACGAGCCGGAATATACGAGGAACGGGCGGGGACCTGGGGGCGCGGCACCAGGCCGAAGACCTAATGATGAATACCGTTTCAGGGGCAGGGGAAGGCTTTCGCCAACGCCTTCTCTAACAGAGTGGTATTCCGCATGTGTAGTTCTTCAGGATGGTCTTGCATGTATTTGACGACAACTCGTACCTGTTGCCCGTAAGTGGAATTCTCTGGCGGACACACCTTTGGCGACGCATTGGAAACCCCTTCGACAATCCCCCTGCAAAAGCCGTCACGGTACGCCTCGTAAAGGTTTTGGTGGGAGGAAGGGTCGTCGGATTGCTTCAAGGTAGCTTGGCACGAGACCAGTAGCCAGTTTCCGCCCGCGTAATCCTCCTCTGGAGAAGGGTTCCCGCCGCTTGAGCCCGCACTGAATGCAATGAAGATAGCAAAACACAGACCAGTACCTCTCGTCATGGCTTCCTCGCCTTAGGCGGTAATGAGACTACAATGCTTTGAATCCTGTGTCCATCAACTGGCAAGACGTATTTATCACAATCGGCTCGACCGTGGGTGGAGGCACCGTCATTCTGGGAGCAGCGGCTTGGCTGATAAAGACTGCACTCACCGCCAAGCTCACGCAGGAGACCGAAGCTTTCAAGGCGAGATTGAAGGCTGACGGTGAGGCTGAGATCGAGAAGCTAAAGCACTCGCTTGAAAAGGTCGCTGTCGAACATCAAGTGCGGTTCTCCACCCTTCACGCAGATCGTGCCAAGATAATCGCTGACCTATACGCACGCCTGGTAGATGCAGAGCGAGAGGGAGACCATTTCGTTAAGGTGGACGTGTGGGACGACGAGAAACGACGGGAAGCATATGCAGCAACAGAGCAGAGGCTTGTTGACCTTTACTTCTTCGTTGAAAAGAACCGCATCTACTTACCCGAATCCGTTTGCGACCTGCTGACGAACTTTGTGCTCGCCGTTAGAGCCAATGCCATCAACATGAACGTCTATGCTCGCATCGAACCGACCACAGTCAATCAGGCACTTATCGAAGAGCGAGCAAAGATTCTTAAGCTGGCATTTGAGTCGTTTCGGGATGGGATACCAGCGGCGAGGAAAACCTTGGAGTCGGAGTTTCGAACGATTCTGGGCGGCTAGCGTGGGCCTTCCGAAGACTGACCGGGGGGGCTGGCCCACCTTTACGTTCGTTGTAAAGGTGGGAACGATGAGGTCGGCGGTCACGGGTGGAAAATCGGGACGCAGGCTGCGTTGGTTTCCACCTTTGCAAAAACCCGTAAAGGTGGGCCAGGCACCGTCCGATGCAGGCATTAAACGCAAGGTCCCTCCACTCCACAGATCATCGCTTTGCGATGATCTGTTCCGGTCGGGATGACAGAGTTGAGACAGAGTTGGGTCGGAATGACGGAGTTGGGCGAGCTGACCGTCTCCGGTGAGGCCTAAACCGGGCTTTGAGCCAGCCTCCCGGTACTGTAAAACTCGAGCGAAAGGGGGCGGAATACGTCCAACGGTCGAAGGTCAAAATCCCCACCCTAACGTCGCAAAAACAGAGTGAGGATGGGATCGGCCTATTTCCGCGACGTTAGGATGGGGCACCCGCATCAGGCACCCGGCCTCGGAATGTTCTTACTGCCGCTTAAGAATGAGTTTTGACTTTATCCAGCAGCACCGGTACCTGTTCGACAATCTCGATGTCGAATCCTTCGAGCGCCGGGACTTTTCGGGGATGGTTGGTGAGCAGGCGAATCCTTCGCAGATTCAGATCCGAAAGAATCTGCGCTCCGATGCCGATCTCGCGCTGGGTCTTGCGTTCGCTCTCCGGTAGAGAGGGGAGACGCTTGTCGCGGTGGAAGGTGAGCATCTTGCGCTCTCCGATGCTCTCGACCGAAAAGCCCTTCGAAGTTTGGTGGGGGCTGGCCCATCCTTTCAGCGCGGGCAAGTACGGGGTGCCCCGTCCTTCTCGCGTTCTTTGCGAGAGGGCGGGGTTCTTAGCTGACATCGCGTCGACGGACCAGCGGATAGACGCCAAGCTGCTCACGGGTGTCGCGTGCTGTCCGCTGGGATTCAATCTCCGCCCTACAATCTTCCCGGTAGCCTAGTGCCGAGCAGTGCTCCAGGTCCAATCCTCTGCACGCACCCTCTTCAGTCCGAGGGCATGGGAACAAGATTACTTCCCGGTGCGAACTTCCGCTGTGACGGACGAACACCCGCTAAGGCTCAAAATCCACCAGCCTTGGGTCACGGAGGGGCCTCTAAAAAAGCCCCGCCCTCTCGCAAAGAACGCGAGAAGGACGGGGCACCCATTTTTTGTTCATGTGGAAAGGTCGGGCCAGCCCCCGCGCCGCCATTGCGTTTGAGGATTTACGGCACGGCTGAAGAGGTTGCGGAAAAAGTCGTCGAGGGTGCGAAAAGCTCACCTCAGTCGCCGAGGCGCGGACACATTTTCAATGACTTGGCGGCCCGACTGAAGTCGGGCCCTTCCCAAAACCTGCGTGAATCAGAGTTTTCCGCAGCCTGTGAAGCCGTGCCCTCCCAACAACAACAGTGCCTGAAGGCATTGATTTTGCGGCAGTTTCGGCATCGCTAAAGCGATGCCCTGATACGAATCCTGTACGTGAGCTTTGCCTGCAACATTTTATTCGCGCCGCATCACTCTAGGGATGAGTTTTCACTTTGTCGAGCAGCACCGGTACTTGCTCGACGATTTCGATGTCGAATCCTTCGAGTGCGGGCACTTTTCTGGGGTGGTTGGTCAACAGGCGAATACGCCTCAGATTCAAGTCCGAGAGGATTTGCGCTCCGATGCCGATCTCGCGCTGGGTCTTGCGTTCGCTCTCTGGTAGGGAGGGGAGCCGCTTGTCGCGGTGGAAGGTGAGCATCTTTCGCTCTCCGATGCTTTCGACCGAAAAGCCTTTGGAGGTTTGATGCAGGTAGATCAGGGCGCCGCGGCCTTCGCGGGCGATGGCCTGCATCGAGCCTTCGATGGTGGCGTGACAATCGCAAGCCGTCGATCCGAAGACGTCGCCCATCACGCAATGGGAGTGCATCCGGACTAGGACCGGTTCGCTGGCTCGTTCGGCATCGCCGCCTACGTCGCCTCTCACTAGCGCGACGTGAGATTCGCCGCCGTCCACTTCGCTTTCGTAGGCAATCAGGCGGAACTCCCCGTAACGCGTGCCGATCATGGCTTCGCCAACCCGGTGCACGTAGCGCTCATGCTGCATGCGGTAGCGGATGAGTTCGGCGACGGTCAGCATCTTCATGCCGTGGGTTTTGCAGAACTCGATGAGGTCGGGAACCCGCGCCATGGTGCCGTCATCGCGCATGATTTCGCAAATCACTCCCGCGGGGATCAGGCCTGCCATGCGGGCCAGATCGACCGAGGCTTCGGTTTGGCCGGCGCGGACTAGGACTCCGCCTTTGCGGGCTTGCAGAGGGAAGACGTGTCCGGGACGCGCCAGGTCTGAAGGGCGGGTGGCGGGATCGATTGCAACCTTTATGGTACGGGCGCGGTCGTAGGCTGAGATTCCGGTGGTTACTCCATCGCGGGCATCGATCGCTTCACAAAACGCGGTGCCATAGTTCGAGGTGTTCTCGGTGGTCATGGGACCGATGCGCAAATGGTCGAGCCGCTCCTCGGTCATGGCGAGGCACACCAACCCACGGCCATACTTGGCCATGAAGTTGATCAGCTCGGGGGTGACTTTCTCGGCGGCGAGGGTCAGGTCGCCCTCGTTCTCGCGATCCTCATCGTCCACCACCACGACCATGCGGCCGGCGCGAATTTCCTCGATGGCGGTGGGGACATCGGTGAATGCCGATTGCGGCGTCATCACACGGCGATTGTAGCAAAAGGGGCTGCGAAGAAATTGTCAAAGAATTGTCAACTGCTGTGCCCCGGGGCAGAGGTCCTTACCCGGCCAATTCGTGCTCGGCTCCGCGAAAAAGGGCTCGCAGCGAGCGCACGATCCAGCGGGTCAGGCTCACGATGACGACGAGCAATAGCCCAACAACCGTTATTGCGCCATACGGGTGCTGGGTGGCAAACCAGGTGAGGAAGATGGCGAGCCCATCTTCTCCCAGACTTAAGGCTGTGTTCGAGAGCGGTTCGGGCGAGGGGGTGACTGCGGCCCGCACGGCCGTTTTGCCGCCATGGGCAGCCAGAGCGATGGCGCCGCCGGCGACCGTGGCGGTAAGTTGCTCCCAGGGAGCGAGGGTCGCGGTGGCGGCGTAGGCTAGCAGGGCCGCGATGGGGACACGAATGAAGGTATGCAGCGCGTTCCAGAGCAGGTCGAAGGCGGGTATCTTATCGGCAAAGAACTCGATCGCAAACATCACGGCACTGGCTGCGATCACGTACCAGTTCGATAGCAATTGGAGCGCAGCTGGCAGCGGCAGCACTGCAGCGTGCGCCAGCAATCCGAGCGTGGCCACGGTGGCGTAAACGTTGAGTCCGGCCGCGAAGCTGGTGGCTACCAGTAAGGCCACGAGTTCACTGGCCGGAATGCTCGTGATGGTCAGGGCGGGTGACACTTGGTATCTATCTGGCTCTTGCTCACCTGTGGGGAAATACAAAGGGCCGCCGCTTGGGCGACCCTTACGTTTGCGCCATCCTCTTTATTGGTTAGAGGGTGGATTCGATCTCGAATCCCCAGGCCTCTAAGAGAGGTTCAGGGATGTACTTCGAATTCTTGTTGCGTCGGGCCCATTCTCGCAGCCGGGTCGAGCGCAGGTACTGGTCCGGCGAAAGCTTATACTCGCGGACCACTTGTTCGAATTCGGTAATGGTGGGGGTAATGGGCCCAATGGGCTCCGGCTTACCCCAGTTAGGGTTTCCGCGTCGCTTAGCCATAAATATGAACGCCTCGTATGTGAGATAAACTTACACCGGTCGAAAGTTAGATTCACGGCCCGTGCAGGGAGATTCACACCTCCCGGCGGGCCAATCAAGAGCCCAACGGCCACAGCGCGGCCCGGTTGGGCTGACCGGAAGACTCTGATTCTATGGGTGTTTGGCCAGAAAGTCAACAGAAATCGTATCTCGAAGTTGAACCATACACAGGTAAATTGTTGACCACGAGGGTTTTCAGAGCAAACGGGCTTGCGCGGAATCGTCCGGGTCTGGGGGCCTTCAGATTACTCTCGTTACCCGGTCGCCACCCCGTTTCATTGACCACCAGAGGGTACCAACCTACATTGCATGAAGGAGGCGGCATCGTGAAGGATATCTATGAGGTACTTCGAAAGAAGCAAGCCGAACAGGCTCAACTGGGCAAGCAGATCGAAGCCCTGCAGACTGCCGCTGAGCAGCTTCGCAGCGTAGCCCATCTACTTAACGAAGAGGAAGCCCACGGGGAAGGAGCCGCCAACGGGGGATGAAGGAGTTTAACGGAGTTTGTCCGCGATGAGCCTGCAAGCGCTGCTGCTCTGTTCTGACGCCAAGATCATACGGGTACTGCGGCGAGTCCTCAGTGACCTGGAAATTGACGTTGAGATTTGCGTTGACGCGGACTCGGCCACGCGGAAATTGACTCGCCGGCGATTCGAAGCAGTCTTGGTTGACTGCAACGACGAGGATATGGCGGCGAAAGTGCTCAAGAGTGTGCGCTCCGCTCCCTGTAACAAGCGTTCCATCGCCGTGGCCATGATTGATGGTCAAAAGGCTGTGCGCAGCGCTTTCGCGCTGGGCGCGCATTTTGTTCTTTATAAACCCATCTCCGCGGAACGTGCCCGGAGCAGTTTTCGTGCGGCTCGAGCCTTGATGAAGTGCGAACGCCGTCGCAATACACGCGTCGCCATGCAGATTCCGGTTGTCTTGGTTAGTGAGAATGGGGCGCGGCAGAGAAAGGCGATCACGTCGGACATCAGTCAAGGCGGTATGTCCCTCAAGCTCTCGCGTCGAGGGCAGTACTCCGGTCCCATGCGCGCTAAATTTACTCTGCCCGGAACCGACGACAGCATCGAATGTGCGGGAGAAGTGGCTTGGGAGGGCGGCGGGTCGCAGGCAGGCATTCGCTTTGCGAATCTGTCTCCAGAACAGCGCGACCAGCTCAAGTCGTGGTTAGGTCGGCATTCTCCGGAGTTGGAGGCAGACGATCCACCGGCCGCTTGCAAGCTTACCGACCTCAGCTCAGGTGGCTGCTATCTGGAGATGGCTTCGCCGTTTCCCGTGAATGCCAGAGTGATCCTCACCATGCGAATAGCAAAACTCGAGAGTCGAGCAGAAGGCGTGGTGCGCGTGATGCACCCCGAGATTGGCATGGGAGTGGAATTCACCCGGACTAGCAACCAGCAGCGCAAGCATCTGGAAAAATTCATCCATGCCCTTAGGCACAACAACCGGATTCAGCCCGAGCTGGTGGTGGAACCTGAAGGCATGAATGAAGCCGAATCAGTTGGCACCAAGCCACTAGTTTTGGATGAGGTCGAAGATCCCTTGCTCGACCTTTTCCGGAGAAGCACTGAAGTCACAGCCGAAAGCTTCCTGCGCGAACTTCGTAGTCAGAGAAACTCTCTTCCCGTTACAGCCCAGGCTGCAGGTTCGGTTTAGACGCGCTCTACTTCAGCTTGCGACCATGGCTGACTTCGCAAACGAGTCGATGAACCATCCCTCCCTGATGGCAAAGCCGCTCGTGACAAAAACTTGACCGAAATTTTACGGCTCCGTGACAATCATGGAGCCCTTCCCTTTTTATCTTCGAATTGTCACAGCAACGGCACGCTTGGTTTTAACTTCGGCTGGTGCTCGCGGCGTCGAAGCTTTGCGTTCAGCATCGGCGTGGGGAAGTGTGTGCCCAATAAGTGGAGGAGAAGGACATGGGAATTGCGGCTATAAAAAGGATTGGCACGCAGTTGTTGTTGGGGGCGGCACTATTGGCGGCTGGCCGGCCGGCGCATGCTATTCCTGCTTTCGCGCGCAAGTACGGTCTTCCGTGTTCCGCCTGTCACGAAGCTTGGCCCATGCTGAACAACTTCGGCCAGACCTTCAAGGACAACGGATATCAGTTAGGCAACGACCGCGACGCTCCCATCTATCAGCAGCCGGCTTATTGGCCAATCATGTTTCGGGTGACGCCAACCTGGCATCGGGAGAGCAACAATCGGGTAGCGGTGGACCAGGTTCCTGGCACCGGCACCAGTGGCTTGGTGGAGTCCACAGTCACTGCATCGGGATTCGATGTTGGCGGTATTGACATAGTCACAGCAGGTACACTGTCGAAGAACATCTCATTCTTCGTGCAGCCGTTCATCGGAAATTCAAGCGCGGGTTTGGCACAAGCATGGGTGCGCCTCGACAATCTTGCCAAGTCGCACTGGCTAAACCTCAAGATGGGGAAGTTTGAACTGGATGAGCCGATCTCCCAAGAGCGCACGCTGACGCTGAGTAACACTGGGGTCCTTTACTACAACTACTTTTTCACCCCACCCGGCGACAGTAATTTCTTTACAGGCATTGGCAATGACCAGCTTGGCGTTGAGGTGTCGGGACACTCCAGCAACGATTACACCCGTTACTCGGTCGCCGTGGTGAACAACAGCAACGGTGCGACCGGCTTGCCGGCAGGCCAAACCTACAATGTGTTTGCCAATCTCAATCAAGGCTTCGAAGTGCCGGGATTGGGCTTGCAGAAGGTCGGTGTCTACGGTTTTTTCGGCGAGTCTCCAACGTACTTCCAGACCAACGCGGGCAACCGCATCCCAGGGACGGGCACGGGTAACCGCAGCTTTTATCGCGCTGGTGCGTATGGGCAATGGTATTTGGGCAAGTTCGATTTTCAAACGTTTTACGAGCATGGGTACGACAACGTTTTCCTGGGCAATTCGGTGGCGGCGAATCAAGCTTCGAAGTTGCCCGCTGGGGCAGTCGGTCCGACCTGGAACGGCGGTTTTGTCGAAGGCCACTACGACTACAACCCCCGACTTATCTTGATCAGCAAGTATGAGTTGATTCGAATGTCGCGGCAGGCCGATCCCAGCATTCGCAGCAACTCAGGGAATCTCGATACCTGGACCGTGGGCTATCGCTGGTACCCGATCATGAATCCTCGAGCGGGCCTGGCCTGGGTGCAGGAATTTTCACGCATCGTGAATGCGGGAACCGCGCCGCTTTCGCGCAAAGACGACATTAGCAACAGCTACCTCATGGGATTCGATTTCGATTTCTGAGCAGAGGAGAACAGTTCATGCGCACAAAAATCATTTTGGCCGGTAGCGCGGTCTTCTTTTTCCTCCTGTCCAGTCTGAGCAGTGGCGCGCAACAGACCCAGGTTGGCAATTTTGTAGGGAATGCCACGCACGGCAAAGCCCTCTACCAGCGCTACTGTATTTTCTGCCACGGCAAGTACGGCGATGGAACCGGGGACAGCGCGCCCTATCTTGATCCCAAACCTCGCGACTTCACAAAAGCCACATTCAAGTGCAGGTCCACGCCGAGCGGAAGCCTGCCTTTAGACAGCGATCTGTATGACACCATCAGCCGTGGCGTGCATGCCAGTGGAATGCCTTCGTGGAAACCTCTGATCCGGCAGGAGCGGGTCGACTTGATCGCGTACATCAAGACCTTTTCTCCGCGATTTCAGGAAGAGAAACCGGCCGCTCCGCTGGTGATACCTGCGGAGCCACCGACCTCGGCGGAAAGCGAAAAGCGCGGCGCGGAACTCTTCCAGAGCATGAATTGCTGGCTTTGCCATGGCAAGGAAGGCCGGGGAAATGGACCGTCGGCCTCATCGCTGACCGATAGCAAAGGCTATCCGATCACACCCTTCGACTTGAGCAGTGGAACGCGGTTCAAGTGCGGAGAATCGGACCAGGGCATATTCCGTGATTTAATGACTGGTCTCGATGGTACTCCCATGCCCTCGTTTGCCGATGCTTTGAAGCCGGACCAGGCATGGGACATTGTGCACTACATCCATACCCTTCGTGCGGCAAAGGGTAGGCCCACCCCGGCGCAGGCGGAACCCAAAGCTGAATCAAAGACGGATTGAGATCCGTGCAACGTTTGAGTCGAGTCCGAGCAGCAATCAGTGGTCGACGAAGATGTTCGATCTTGTAGCAGCCTTCCTGGAAGGCAGCAACTTTTGCAACTCTAACCGAGAGAAAGCGGGTGTTATATGAGAACGAAGTACATCTTAATCGCAATCGCAACAGCACTTGCTTTATCCCTGGCCGCTCACGTCCCCGCGGGCGCCGCAGATGCGGCCGCGGGCGGATCGCTGAAGGGTACCGCGAAGTTCGAGGGCGCGGCGCTCAAACCGGCTCGCATCGACATGTCGTCCGATCCTAACTGCGCCAAGGCGCATCCCACGCCGGCCACGACTGAAGACATCGTGATCGGCGCGAATGGCAGCTTGGCCAACGTCATAGTTTATGTCGCAGATGGTTTGGGCGACCGAACGTTTGAGCCACCGCAACAGCCGGCGGTTATTGAACAGAAGGGCTGCCAATACAAGCCGCACGTGCTTGCGCTCCAAGCGAACCAGAAGCTTGATGTGGTGAATAACGATGCGACCACGCACAATATCCATCCCATGCCGAACAACAATCGGGAGTGGAATAAGACGCAGCCTCACGGCATGCCCGTCGAAGAAACTTTTGCCCGGGAAGAGATCGCCATCCCCGTCAAGTGCAATGTGCACCCGTGGATGCGGGGCTACATCGGGGTGTTCAAACATCCATATTTCGCGGTGACAGATAAAGACGGCGGCTTCGATCTGAAGGATCTTCCTCCCGGTACGTACACGATCAAGGCCTGGCAGGAAAAGCTAGGCACCCAGAGCCAGAAGATTACGATTGGAGCGGGTGAAAGCAAGACGCTTGAATTCGTGTTCAAGTCGGGATCGTAAGTTTGTTTTCTCAATCTGTGTCGCGGGGAATGTGCAGAGAACACACGCATCGCAGACAGACTGGGTTAGTCGCAATATCGAGGCCGGCTCGAAACTTCAGCGCCTCGGGACCGTTCACAATCTCGTGCAAGCTCTGATTGTGAATGTTCCCCAAGGAAGGATGGAAAAAGCAAGGGCGGACCTCACCCGATGCTTCGATTACCGCGGAGACCCAGGGCGCATTGCAGCGCGGCGCAACGTGCGGTGTTTGGCCAAGGTGAGCGCGGAAGTGGAGGACGATACGTCGTAATTTCCTGGCTGATTCAACTACAAACCCCGACTCCAAATCGAGTCTGTGTTCACTGATCAGCCGCTCAACCTCGGCCTCCAGTGCATTGACTTCCTCAACATTCAACGCTACCCGTTCTTGGCGCTCAGGCAGCCAGCCTTGCGGACGATTAAAGGCATCCGAGGTAAGATCGGCCGCGAGAAATGAAATCGAGTTCAAGCCGATTTCTTTCGCTGCCTGAACGACTTCGCAGAGCGAGCGATGATTTGCTTTCTGGACGGTACAGCGCGCTCGCACCGCCATGTCAGGCCGGAACCTTCGCAATGCCATCACCCCGGCTGTTATTCGTTGAAAAGCCTGGGGAACGCGCCGTATGTGGTCGTGCACCGCGGGTGGCCCATCGAGGGAGACGATCACATCGTCGATGGCCGCAGCGATGGATTCGGCGTGAGACTCCAACAACAATCCGGCGGTAAGCATGGTGACGCGGATTCCCTCGGCGCGAATCATTCGTGCCAAAGAACTCAACTGGCCATTCATTTGTGGTTCGCCGCCGGTGAACACCACCCAACGGACACCAAAATCGCGGAATGAAGCCAGTTGTCGCTCGAGATCTGCGAGCGTGAGTTCTTTGGGTTCGCGAATCCGCCAGATGTCGCACATCACACAACGGCAGTTGCACTGATTATGCGGAGAAAGCACCACAACCGGCATGGTGCGAATCTGGTGCGTGGCCAGGCCGGCGGCGTCACTACCCGCCGATTCTTGAGGGGCCGAGATGGATACGAGAGCGTTCATCCGATGCGGCCATCAAGCTCGCAGATCTTCGCGTCTGAATTCCAGCAACACATGATCGGCAAGGGTGCGCACCCCGGGGCAGCGCCCCAGCAGCGAATCGGCTTGCTTACTTAGTTCGAACAAGCGTGGAAACCGATTCGCCCAAGTTTCGAGATAGCTAGGCGGCACCGAGACGCCGATCCCTTTCGTGAACACAAGACGAAATTCAGGCGCAAACGTGCGTGCGAGTGACCGTACCGAAGGGTAGTGCACCTGGATGGTAGCTCCTTCGGCCAGTCGCGCGCTCACACCTTCGCGACGGAAGCGCCGGAACGCTTTGCCCGGTTTTCCCTGAGCGAGATACCACGTGGTTTCCCACAAACAGCAGGGGCCCATCCAACATAGCAAAGCGGTTGCACCGGGCTTAAGCAGAATCGCCAAGTCTCTAGCGAATTGCCGGAGGTCCGGAATACAATTGAGCGCTCCGAAATTCGAGAATGCTCCGTCGAACGAGTCACCGTTTCGCAAGTTGGCTATGCCTTCGGCAGCCAGCAAGTGCTGGTGTACCAAACTATTTTTGCCGTTTTCGGTGATCCTGCGAGTCGCCACAGCAATCATTTGAGGTGAGTTATCGCAGGCAACTACGTTCACGCCATGATCGGCTAGAAAACACGCATCTATGCCCGTGCCACATCCAATTTCAAGAACGCGATCGCCGGAGCGAAATGCCCTTGCGAGTTCTTCCCACACCGATGCGCGTTGGGCCTGACCTATCTTTGAGTTGGTGAAAGTCTCGTCGTAACGTTCAGCGATAGCGTCAAACGGAGCCACGGAGATTTGCGTGGGAGCGACTGCCATGGGGGTCACGCCTCCACCTCATGGGCAGTCGCAGTTAAACCAGCGCGAAAATCGGAGACCTTGGATTGCAAGTCCGCAATGGCGGAAGGGTCGACCATCGCGTCATTCCGCAGGCGATCCAACTCAACTTCGCTGCGAAGCAACTTATCGGCAAAACTGTAAAACTGGCGCGAATGCCGGCCCCGAATGCGAACCTCCCGGTCGGAGCCCACGGTCCATGGCTTGAGATTCTCAACGCGGTTTGCGACTTCGGCAAAGTAGGGTGTGCCCTTGATCGGATATGCAACGGTGGTAAAAAAAACATCGGGATCGGTTTTCTTCACGTGCTCGATGGTTGCCTCGATATCAGCAAGTTCCTCGCCCTCATATCCCCACATCAAAAACATTCCGGTCTTGATGCCACGCGATTTACACATGGCTACGGCGGAGCGCACTTCTTCGGCGGTCACGCCGCGTTCCATGGCATCCAATATGCGCTGCGAACCGCTCTCAGAACCAATCCAAACTCGAAAACATCCCATCTCAGCGAGCGTATCCACAACTTTAGGATTCAGGCGGTCGGCGCGCGAAATACACTCGAAAGGCAATCTCAGCCCGCGCCGCTTCAGTTCGGCGGCATACTGAAAAAGCCAGCCGTGGTGAATGGTGAAAACATCATCGGCCATCCAGGCCATTTCCGGTTGATATCGAGTGATTAGCCACTCCAGTTCGTCGGCCACCGACGCGGGCTTTCTGCGGCGGTGCGTCTTGCCAAATACTTCGTGGCTGCACCAGCGGCAATGATAAGGGCAGCCGCGAGCCGTGATGAGTGAGACCGAACCCATGCCGTGGTGCTCGCGCCATACGGCCAGATAGCGCGTCAGATCGATCAATTCGCGCGCGGGCCAAGGCTGGGCGTCGATGTCTCGAATCTGATCTCGCGGAGGTGTACGGACGATGTTGCCATCCGAAGCCCGAAAAGCAATGCCATTGACGTGCTGGCGAGATTCCGCGGATCGAGAATGAAGTGCCGGCACCAATTCCTCCAGCGTGACCTCTCCCTCACCGATCACTACGGCGTCCGCTCCTGCTTGGAGGTACTCGTCGATGTACGCGCTGGGCTCCGGCCCTCCGACAATTGCCTTCCAGCCTGCATCCTTGGCGACGCGAAGAATCTCGATGACATTGGGCCGCGTCATCAGATTGGCGTAGATACCCAGCACGGATGGCGGACCCTGGCGGAGCACATCGAATAGTTGCTGACGCGTCGAGAAGGTGGAATCGAACACCTCAGCGCTCAGGCCCTTGCTTCGCAGATGCGCGCAAATGTACAGGATCCCCAAGGGCGGATAGGGCCTCATGATTTGAAGCTCCTTGGGATCCTCATAAAGGAAATAGCCGTGAGTGAGAAGTATGTCCATGTTTCGATTCGGCGGGCGGGAATCTAGTCGTCACCGCACGTTGTGCCAGGGCCTGCCTGCAACTGCACCAGTTGCTGGCTGGCAACACTTGGCAGAACGGTGGGCCGAGTGTTCCGGCACGATTTCTCAAGCTGGGTGACGCGATTCCACAGCTCGCCCGAGCTCGCGGCTGCATCGTGCTCTTTCTGGGGGACATGCGCGTTGCCAGAATTCCAAGAATCAACCTGGGCGTGCAAAGCGTCGTGCAAAGCGCGATAGAACTCGTCCGTGTACGCGCCCTGGAACATCATGGAAAGGTCTTCGCTGTCCGACCAATTGGTCTTATCGCCCAGCTGCGCCTGCACGCGCTCGAAGAATTTTGTTCCCGGAAGCGGGTACGACACGGACACTCCGATATCATCCGGCCGGGTATCGTGCACCAGTTGTACCGTCTTCTGAATGTCGGCCCAGGTTTCGCCTTGGTATCCAAACTGCAGGAAATAGCAGGCCCGGATGCCCTCGTTCCGCAGGTTTTCCCGCGCTTTCGCGATCTGTTCGACTCGAGTTCCCTTATCCATCGCATCCAGAATTTTTTGCGATCCAGACTCGGCGCCTAGCCAGACTTCCGCGCACCCGGCACGGCGCAAGGCGCGGACGGTATCGACGGTCATCAAATCAACCCGGGACTGCATCTTGAAAGGGACGGCAGCGTCTAACTTCTCCACTTCCACAGCAAGTTCGCGGACCCATTTTGCCCGGAGACCGAAGATATCATCGGCGAACCAAAGGTGTTCAGCACCAAAGTCATACTTCAGCCGCCGCATTTCCTCGGCAACGCTCCAGGCCGAGCGCAGGGCGAACGAATCTCCATAAATGGGCTTGGCGCACCAATTGCAGCGGTAAGGGCAGCCGCGACTGGCAACAAGGTTCATGGAGAAATAGCCGTGAGTGGTTTTCCATGCGGCACGGTATTGATCCGGATCGATCAGATCGCGGGCGGGAAATGGCAAGAGGTCAAGATCGCGCGTGAGCGGGCGACGCGCGGTTTGCTTGAGCTCTCCGGTTTCGTCATCCAAGTACGCGATCCCCGGAATCTGTGGGAGTCCCTGGCCATCTCCCTGCAAGAGGTGCTGAACGGTTTGCAGCAGGGTCCATTCCGCCTCGCCTAGCAGAACGCAGCGGCAGCCTTTCCGCAGGTATTCGAGAGTATGGTCGGAAGCATCCGAGCCATTCACCAGCACCGTGGCCCCGGCCTGTTGCGAGACCTCAAGCATGTGAAAGGCGACCTCCCGCATCCGGGTCAGGCACATCTTGGTAAGAAAGTTAAAGTTGTCCTCATAAACCACGACGACCCGGGGCCGGTGCTCCTCGAGAGCCGCCTGAAATCCTTGTTCGGGATGGTTGAGCATGGTGTCGAACAGCGCCACGGAAAGGCCGGCGCTTCGAAGCAAAGCCGCAGCATAGAGGGTGCCCAGCGGAGAATAAGGCTGCATTTTCCGCGTCTGCTTGCGGTCGTAGTAAAGGTGGTAGGAATGGGTTAGCAGAACGTCAGCCACGCTAGCATCGCCTCCCCGGCCGGTAGTGAGAACACACCTGCAAACTTCCGCGTACGCTCCAGACTCTCCACACGTCGAAGGCACGTTCCTTCAAAGATGCACCAGATCGCGAAACAGCCAGCCTACCACTCTTCTGCGTTGGAGGCGACTGTTCCGAAACATCGTCGCAGCTATGCAAGAATAGTAACCAAATCTAGGACAGACAGGAGAGGTGATTTGTCAGCAGATTGTCAAATTTCTGTCACTTCTTGGTGGCACAGTAAAGGTGGAAACCGCTGGATCGACGGGGAGTCACGGGGAATTTGCAGAATGTTGACAATTTGGAGACAAATCCCCCGCCTCCGATTGGTACCTTAACTGCGCCAAGTAGTCTTCCGTCAAGAGGGTGAATGGCTCCATCCGGGTCTGCGAGGGTAAACTTGGGGCTTAGATCCAGCAGATGATCCTTTTCTATAACCCGAAGGCAACGAAGTTTCGCAATCGGCGTTTCCCGCTGTCGATCTTGGCGATTGCGGCAGTGCTAGAAGGCAAGGAAGACTACGCCATCGTCGATGGCAACATCGATCCAAATCCTACCGAGAGCCTGGTTGCGCTGATCCGGGAGCATCAGGTGGAGCTCCTGGCAGTTACGGTCATGCCGGGACCGCAGACAGTCGGTGCCGTAGCAAGCTGCCGCGAGGTTCGAGCGCGCTATCCGGGTCTGCCGATTGTTTGGGGAGGCTATTTCGCTACCAACTATACGGCTGCCGCTCTCAACGCCGGCTACGTAGACTACTGCGTCCGCGGCCAAGGCGAGCAGACCTTCCTCCACTTGCTGGAGGCAATACGCGGGCATCGCGATCTCAACACTATCAACGGACTCTCTTACAAGGGCGCAGACGGGACTCCTCAGCACAATCCTGAACGCCCCATGCGAAGTCTGGACGATTTTCCCTGGTACCCGTACCACCGCATCCCGGCTGAAAGATATCTCCTGCCCACATTTCTAGGCCGTCGCACCGCGGTTCACCAGGCCAGCATCGGCTGCCCGTATCGTTGCAACTTTTGTGGAGTCGTCAACTTCTCGGGCAGCCGCGAAAAGATGGAAGCTCCGGCCCGAACCGAAGGCATTCTGCGCCACCTGGCCCAGACCTACGGCGTCGACGCCATTCAGTTTTACGACAACAACTTCTTCTTGCGTGAAGACCACACTCGCGAGCTGGCTGATCGGATGGCCCCGCTCAAGATGCGATGGTGGTGCGAAGGCCGCACCGACATCATGATGAAGTACTCGGACGCCACGTTTGACGCTATTCGCCGCGCGGGCTGCACCATGATTTTCTTCGGCGCCGAATCGGGATCGAACGAGAATCTCAAAGAGATGAATAAGGACCTGTGTGCCGAGGATACGCTGGCGCTGGCTTCGCGCATCGGCCGTTTTGGCATCATTCCCGAATTCTCCATCATCTTTGGAAACCCAAAGGATCCTGAGGGCGACACCCGGGAGTGCATCAAGTTCATCCGTCAACTAAAGCGGCTGAACCCAGATTCTGAGATCATCGTCGAGCACTACACTCCGGTTCCGCAGCGTGCGCGCATGTACGGGGATATCAAAGACACGTTTCAGTTTCCTACCACGCCCGATGAGTGGGCAACCGACTCCTGGCAGCGGTTCGCGACCCAGAAAGATCCCCAAACCCCCTGGTTGCGGCCTCGCACCAAGCAGTTGATCGACAACTTTGAACTCGTAGTGTCGTCCAGGTGGCCGACGGTTCAGGATATCCGGCTGCCCAACTGGGGACGCCTGGTGCTCAAAGCCTTAAGCAGTTGGCGATATCGACTTGGTGTTTATGCCGCGCCCGTGGAACTGAAATGGACGCAACAGTTCATCGACCTGCGGAAGCCGAAAGCAGAGAGCCTGTGAGTCAGATCTCCACGTCGGGCGCTATGGGACTTTCGAATCACAATGCCGCTTCTTCGCTGGCTCCTGCGTGCGTTTCCGTCGAGGAAGGCTATGAGCGTTGGGCTCCAACCTATGACCATTCGCCCAATCCGTTGCTCCATCTCGAAGAACGTAAGCTCGCAGTGCTCCTTCCTAACTTGAGCGGCAAACGCTTTCTTGACCTGGCGTGCGGTACCGGGCGGTGGCTGCAGACGCTTTCGGCTGAGGGTGCTGGTCCGGGAGTGGGAGTTGATTTCTCTGCCGCCATGCTTCGGGTCGCAGGGAGCAAGGCTGCGATTAGTGGACGACTCGCGAGAGCCGACTGCCGGAGCCTTCCGTTTCACGCTTCCGTTTTCGACCTTGTCGTCTGTTCGTTCGCGCTCGGCCACATCCGTGATCTGGGAGCGATGGTACGCGAGTTGGCACGGGTGACGAAGGCCGGAGCGGATGTTTTTGTCAGTGATCTCCACCCTGAGGCCTACGCGCGAGGATGGCGAACGGGCTTCCGTGATTCGCGCAGCGCCATGCAAATCGAGATGTCGCCGCGCACGGCGGAGGAGATTGTCCGAGCTTTCTTTGCCGCAGGATTCGAGTGCCTTACGCACGTCCCGCTATGCCTTGGAGAACCGGAGAAGCCGATCTTCATCCAAGCGGGGAAAAGCCATTTGTTCGCGCGGGCCTGCCAAGTGCCTGCGGTTCTGGTCTGCCATTTTAGACTCACCTCGGCAGGTGCAAGGCCCGCGAGGTGAGCGTGAAACTTCCGGTCGTCACTGTCGGGCTGGCGGTGGGTTCATGAAGCGACCTTTGGCCCAAGTCATCCTCGATTTCCTAAGTTTTTCAGGAAAGACAAATGACCATACGAATGAACTGAGAGGATTCCACCGCCGTGAGTGGGATCGCGCAATCACGTGGCTGCACGATGCTGGACTAGCCCTCTATCTATTACAAAAACTCAAGGACACAAACACCACCGGCCTACTGCCGAGGCCGACATTGTCTCGCCTTGAGGAGAACCTGAGTGCTAACCGGCAAAGAGTCGCCTACATGGCTGGTCAATTTGATTTTCTCAACCAGAAATTAAATGACGCCGGTGTGAGGTACGCGGTCGTGAAAGGGGTTTCCCTTGTCCCTCAGTTCTGTCCTGACGCGTCTTTGAGGCACCAGAGCGATCTCGACTATCTGGTTGACAATCAATCACTGCGACTGGCGCAACGCGTACTGGAGGATGCTGGATACTCCCTGAAAGAACACAAAACCAACGAATTCACCTTTTTGATGCCTTCAGCAGGGGCACCGCCGCCCGCCGATGAGCAGTACGAGGCCCAGGCTCCTCATGCGGTTGAATTGCGTCTCGCCTTCTGGGACAGCGACTCCCATGGCGTGTTTTTGACGGAACCCAAGTTCTCTGTGGACAACACAAGAACTCACCAATGGCAGGAATTGGTCTTTCGTGCGTTGCCCGAGGAAGATGCATTCCTGCTTCAAATCATTCATGCCTTCAACCACATTTTGACCGGCTGGGTTCGAATGTGCTGGCTGTATGAGATTGCATACTTTCTCAATCAACGGTCGACGGACAGGTTGCTATGGGAACGCGTTGAGCACCGTATCGCAGGCGATCCGCTGCTGCGCGAGATTGTGGTTGTGGTTAGCGAGCTATCCGCGGAGCTTTTCCGAGCACCTCTTCCGGCGATGTTCAGGGCTTGGGGAGAGGACCTTCGTCCCGCAGTTCAAATCTGGATCCAAAACTATGGGCGGCCCTGGGTACTGGCGAAAAATCGAGCTGACCAATTCAGCCTATTCTCAGCTGCCAAGCTTGTCCTCTTTCTTCATCAACAATATCTTCCTGATGCCAGGGCCAGGAGAAACCTGGTCCGAATTCGGCTATTACCCTGGGAGCGGCTTTCTCGGAGGGCTCGCTCGATCACAGCCAAGTCTTCGATCAACTCCAGAGGACGCCGGCGACAACTGGAGCGCGTGCTCATCCGATTCGTTTTCCACGTCACCGGAGGATTACGATACCTCTGGGAAATCCCGCGTTGGCGGCGGCTGGCCAAGGCGGCCGCACATTTCGCTCCTTCAACCAGACGTGATGCAGCGACCGATCTCGTTAGTACTCAGAGTCCAGAATCGACGATTCAATTGTGACGGGGCGACCATGCGACGCCGGCTGCGTCGAAGTGGCGACGTCAGCAGACTTCCTGCATTCGGTCGCTTAATTTCTGGCCGGTGAGAAGTGATCGTCGGGTGGTTACCCGCTCGACCGCGCGCGAAATCCAAAGCTCCCAAGGAAATGAGTAGCGGTTCTTGTTGATGCGCCAGCGTACCGGCGCGCCGAGAGCCCGGCGGAACCCTTGCCGCAACCAAGCGCTTCGCTGGGTCGCCTTGCGAATCTGGTTGTTCAGCAGGAAGTACTCGAGGCTGCGTCGTAGCCGGCGCAGTTCTTCCCCCTGCAACCATGGAAGCACGTTAAATCCCAGCGCCAGACTTTCCCATTCCTCCAAGGACTGCGGTTCCTTCAATCCCATCTCCTTAAGCTGTGGCCATATCGGAATCCCGGGGTAGGGAGTGAAGATGTTGGGGGAGAAGCTAACGTTCCAGTATTCCTTGGCGATCTCGCTCATGATGCGAAACGTTTGTTGGCGGTCCGCCTCGGTTTCTCCCGGGTATCCGAGAATAACGTTAAAGGTAACGTGAATCCCCGCAAGTTCCGTCTTGCGGGCCGTATCGACCATGTCTTCTATGCGTTCGTGTTTTTTATTCATCAAAGCGAGCACATCTTTGGAAGCCGACTCCGTGCCAAAGCCCATGTGGCTTACGCCACTCTCTCCCAGCAATCGGACGTCATCTTCGGTCATCCTGGCCACGAAGTCCGTTGAGGCCTGAAAATCCCAGCGGAATTTGACTCCGCTGGCAACGATGCCTCGAGCAATGGCGACCGCCCGTTTGATGTCAACCAGAAAATTGGAATCCAGAAGCGCGACTTCCTCAATGCCGTAGCGCGGAACAAGCTCGGCCAAGTCGCTGACTACACGGTCGGCGCGATACGCGTTGAAGCGGCGCTTGTAAAAGACCATGTCTGTGCAGTAATTGCAGGCATAGGGGCAACCAACGCTGCTGGCATAGGCAAGTTGGCGGACGCCTGTGGCAGACGCATAGACATCAATGTTCGCGAGGTGATAGGCGGGCGCTGGCAAGTCGTTGATGTTTGCCACCGGCCGTTCCGGCTCATGATGCGTCCCTGCGCCGTCCTTGAACGAGAGACCGCGAACGCCATGCAAGTCCTGACCGTCGGCCAGTCGCTGTGCCAGTTCGAGCAAAGTCAGTTCGCCCTGTCCTCGCACGATGGCGTCCACGAAATCCGGCTGGAGCGTTTGCTCCGGAACTAGCGTGGGATGCCAGCCGCCGAAAACAATCGGCAACCCGGGGCGATTCAGCCTCACTTTCCTGGCAATCCTGATCGCGGAGCCAATCATGGGGCCGGTGAGGATCGAAATGCCCAGACAAAGCGCGCCCTCGGTTTCACGCAGAATCACATTTTCGAAGTCGGGTGAGGTCAGATTATCCACCAGCTTGACTTCAAATCCGGCGTCCAGCAGAGGGGATGCCAGCGCGAGCAGACACAACGGCGCCCCCAGCGGAGGTCCGTCATAGGGTGGATAAAACAGTACGACTTTTCCCTTCCGGGGCATTTCGCTCAATGCAATCAAGTGCGGGACTGAAACATTCAAACTAGGATTCCAGTGAAAAGCATTTGTCATGCAATTGTCAAAAAAATGTCATTTTATTGAATGCACGGCGAGATTCAATGGCAAAACCGGGCCGTGGTGACGTGGATTTTGCAGAATGTTGACAATTTAGAGACAAACGCAGCAAGGCAGGTTGATACCTTTTGGCTACTCGACCCTAGGTCCTACCGTTTGGCTGGAGCAAACAGCGCCTAGGTCTGGTCAATGAAATACCGAAAGGCACTCCCGTGAAATCGTCGAAAAAGATCGTGTTTTTTGTCGCTTCTTTTTCAAGCATCGAGGCGACCGCTCCCTTAGGCATCCTTGCCATCTCCACTCCTCTATTGAATGCGGGATACGAGGTTCGGATCATCGACTCGACGATCACGCCCGACTACAAGAAGCGGATCATGGAAGAGGTAAAAGATGCCCTCTGCCTGGGTATTTCAGTTGTGACTGGGCCTATGATCCGCGAGACCGTGGATGTCGCCAAGGCCATCAAGAAGTGGAATCCGGACTTCCCCGTGATTCTGGGTGGATGGCACCCGTCCTTGCTGCCTGGCCAGACCCTCGAGGCGCCGTATGTGGACATCATCGTCCGGGCACAGGGCGAAGACAGTATGCTTGAGATTGCAGACCGCCTGCGCGATGATGCTCCTCTCGACGACGTCCTTGGCATCGGGTTCAAGCGCGATGGCAAGCTGCACCTCACGCCGGAGCGTCCGTTGAAGACGCTCGATAAAATGCCTGCCAAGGCCTATCACCTCGCGGATTTCGACGCTTATGAGAAGGTTTGCGGGCGCCGCTGGACCATGTATGTTTCCAGTCTCGCCTGTCCTTTCAATTGTTTCTACTGCACCAATGCCGGCGTGTACGGTCGCAAGTGGAATGCGCTGCCGGTCGAGCAGGTGGTCGAAGAGACCATGGAGCTTGCCAGACGTTACAGACTCGAACTGCTGTGGATGGCTGACGATAACTTCCTGGTTGACCTGGACCGGTCGTTGAAGATTGCGGAAGGATTGGTTCGCGCGGGGAGCACTTTTAAGTGGAGCGTTCAAGCCACCACCAATCTGACGGCCCGACTGAGTATTGACGAGTTGACCCTGCTTCGCCGCTCGGGGTTGCACCAGATTTGTCAAGGCATCGAAACCGCCTCCCCCACCGTGATGAAGTTGATGAATAAAGATTTCCAGATACTAGGGGACATCTATCAATCGACCGAGCGTTGCATCAGAGCAGGTGTGATCCCGTCCTTCAATATCATTTTTGGCTTCCCGGGAGAGGGCCCAAAAGAACGGCGCGAGACCGTCAACTTCATGATGGATATCTGCCAGAAGTTTCCCGGGGCAGAGTTCTGGACCAACATTTTCACGCCCTATCCGGGTTCGCCAATCTTTCACCAGGCGGCAAAGCTTGGCATTGAGGTTCCCAAATCCTTTGAGGGATGGGTGGACTACTTCCCCCGCTACACAGTTCTGCCTTGGCTCAAAGGCCGGGACCATCAGCGGGTTCAAACCATGCGAGATTATCTGCGCATCGCCTTTGATCGTGCTCCCATCGCGACCACGGGCCATGGCCGCTTTGCGAAGGCGATTCAACATCTCACTGCCTATCCCGCGCGGGTGCGCCTGAACCACGACTTCTACAGCTTTCCGATCGAATTGTGGATCAATCGCCAACTGAAGAACATTGTGAAACTTCCAAAGCCGAGCGTGGATGCGAAAAGGCTGCAGCCGGAGACGGCGCCGAGTTGCACTTAACGGCGGGACGACGCAAAGCTCCTGTGGCATAATCGCATACCCGGTTCAAGAAGCGTCTCATGAGTCGAATCAACGAACTGGACGGGCTTCGGGCAATCGCGATTTCGGGGGTACTCTTAGCCCACTTCACACCCGACTACAGCGGCTTCTCTGATTTGCTGTACCTGGGTTGGTCAGGCGTGGACCTCTTCTTCGCGATATCCGGCTTCCTGATCACCAGCATCCTAATCGGTCTCCGCGGGCAAGAGGCCCCCTTCAAGACTTTTTATTGGCGCAGGACGCTTCGAATCTTTCCGCCTTACTATCTTGTGTTGACCCTAATTCTGCTGTTGGCGCTTCTCCACGGGGAACACTTGTCTTATCGAGCAATGGTTCGCCACTGGCTGTTTCTGTCTTCCGTTACGACTGGCGTGATTAAATTAGCGGTCAGCCGGCTGTTCTTTCACGTTCATCCGGCTTTTTCCGCCTACCACCGCCCGACAGAGTTTTACATCCTTCAGTTTAAGGATTGTGTCGGAATTTACTGGTCGCTTTCTGTCGAAGAGATTTTCTATCTGATTTGGGCGCCGGTCATCCTGAAGGGTACGCGCCGCCTGGTGCTGTTCTGCTCCGTTGCGCCTCTCTTGCTTTGCCCGGTACTGCGGGGTCTGGCACACACGTCTCCCCAGATTGGCGAAACTGGAGGTTTCGTGTTTCGTTTTGACTCTCTAGCTGCGGGGGGATGCGTCGCGCTTCTGTTTTGTGCCGCCGGAAAGGGCTATTTGGAACAACGGCTCTTGGATCGCGGATTGGTTGTCGGCATGGTTTCTTCTTCCCTTGCGCTGTTCTTGCTAAGCAAGCATTGTGGCGTCTTTCGGGGAGTGGACGTGCGCACCACCTGGATGTTCAGCGTGTTCGGATATACCTTGCTCGCGATTCTGTGCGCTGCCGTGGTCGGCACCTGCGTGCGGTGGAGTAATAGCCCCAGAAGTATTCCTCGCCTGCTTCGATCGAAGTTAGCAGTCTACCTTGGAACCATCAGCTATATGATGTACTTAATTCATTTGCCCACTTACGTCCTGATTCAACTCGTGATCCTGAGGTACCTTGGGAATGGTAGGGCATTCGAGACCAACGATGGGCTGGTTGCGCTTTGGGGGATTCTTGCCGTAGCTTGCACAATTGCCCTGGCCGGCCTGTCCTGGAAGTACTTTGAAGGCCCGATTCTACGACTGAAGGAAAAGCGGTTTCCGAGTTTCGCTCCCAGCCGCCCAGTGTTGTCCGTAGTCGAGACCGTTACACCGTAGACCGCTTTGCCAAGTCGCACCAGCAGGCTGTCCAGTTACCACGAACAGACATAGGAACGAGGCCTTTCTGGACTTACTGCAGCGATCTGCTTTTTGAAATACGAGACCCGATGAGGGCATACGCGATGCTCCAATTCTTAACCGGCCTTACGGGCACTGACGTGTTTGCAAAACAAGTGGAGGCTGGGGTGGCTGAGTAAAGTCGAAGCTGTCCAGCATGTTGCTTGACGCTGAATCTCGAAGGGTAAGGGGCGGCAAAGCGTACCGCGTCTCTACGAATTTCAGAATGGACGAGTGCTCGTATACGGTGTGCGAAATATAGCCTCGTTTCGCATAGGGAGAAATGATCAGCAGTGGTACCCGGGGACCCAGGCCGAACTGATCCAGTTGCGGCGGAGGAACGTGGTCGTACAGTCCGCCGAAGTCATCCCAAGTTATGAAGATGACGGTAGAACTCCAATTTGGCCCTTGCATTATCGCGTTGAGAACTTGCACCGTCCAATTTTCACCCGGGCAGGGATTCTGTGGAGGATGCTCATTCGCATCCACCGGTGTTGCCAGCCAGCTCATGGCCGGCAGTCGTCCGCGTTCTGCATCGAGGACAAACTGCGCCTCCGGCGCAAAATTCTCGTGCCACGCCGGGCTGTTGCGAATGCTCCTGATCGTACTAAACACATTCGGCCCATCCCCGTAAGATTTCCATGGGACAGCCGCCTTTTCCAGACTGTCCGCCAGGGTCTGAAAATCAAAACAGGGTGACTTATCGGTTCTGTTCCCGCTGGAATCGATCACCGTCACCACCTCCGCTGGAGTTCCATCGCAAGCTATGCCCGCGCCGAAGTCAGAACCATTGTCGATCACCCCGCCGGATTGAGCAGCCAGCGCAAAAAGACCATTGGGAAAGCTGGGGCCGTGAACCGACGTGAAATACCGATCGGCCAGGACGAAGTGGCGAGCGTATGCCCAGTAGTTGGGGATGTCTTGTTCGTTCAACTGGGTGTAGGCGTTCAAGGTGCCGGCATCGATCAGGTCGAATTTGTCCATCTTGCCACCGTCCATCGCCTCCAGTGCGCAATCCCAAGCATTACAAAGGCCGCTCAGTTGCGACGGGTTGGAGACGTGAATGAGAGGCACACTTCGCCCGCTCGAGGCCGTGCCTCGCGTCGCACCGTCTGCGCCGGGGAACAGACCGAAGTAATGGTCGAAGGTGCGGTTCTCTTTTATGATGAAAACTACGTGCTGGATAGCCCGAAGATCTTTTGGTCCCTGATCGCATGCCGCGAAGAGGGTCATCAGTGTGCTCAGCCCCAGTACAATCGCCAGCTTCTTCTTCCACTCGTCCGCCTGGCTCACCAGTCTTAGCCCTCGATTGAGCTCGCCGGGACACGACTGTATGCGAGCCGGTTGTCGTCGTGGCCCAATTTACCAATAAGCCGCGCCTATTGCTACCACGCGCGTTGGTCACCATGAATACAACGTCCAGGGTAGTTGCCCATCAGTTGTTACGCTCCCGGATCTGATCTCCATTGGAGAACACTACGGCCACATGGTAATGAGCATGTAGGTAACTGCGGATAGGACCGAGATGATCTCCCGCAGGATGGAGAACAGCCTCGGCCTCATGATCCAAGCCGCTATACCAACTCACGAATCGCACTTGGTATTTTTCCAGCGCCTGCACAGCATCTTGAACTTCTTCAGGTCTAGTGTAGTCGGTTGGTCGAAGAAAGGGTACGCGGCCTACATAGCGCAGCCGGAGCGCGAAGGCGACAAGATGGTCGCCGAAAAAATAATCGGAAGGTTGGGCTCGCTCGGAGACCCATTTACATTTCTCGTACAGCACTGGTTCGAAAAAGGCGGTCCGGCCAGTCGGAAGATTTAGAATCGCCTTCCAACGGGTCTGTGCGACCATCGGTCTCGCGATTGCCAGAGCTAGAACCACCGCCCAAGCAGTACGCAATAGAATGGTCTCGACCTTGAATGCAGGCTTTAGAAGCCAAACGAGCAGCACGAGCGCGGGCACCGATACTACATACAATCTGGTGTATGCCGGCGCGAGCGCCACACTCGCAAGCAGCGAAAGCCCCGTGACGTTGACGAGCATTAGCCGATCCCATGGTTCGTCCTGGCGCTTCCGCTCACCCCACCAACGCGCGAAAAACAGGACGTAAATCAACGGGATGAGAGCGTGAATAAAACAGAACGCTGTCAAGTCTGGCCAGTTCGTCCACAAACGAATCGAAGGCCGCCCTGTCATATAAACTCTAAAGTTATTGAAATAGTCTGCCGGATAATACTTGGCGACGAATACCACCGTGAAATACAGAAACCGTTCAAGCCCCACCTTCCAGATAAAATAGGCATTGAATGCCACAATCGGAGTAAGAAAACCGGCGAATAGAAAAGCCTCCTTCCTCAGCAAAACCTTCCATTCCTCCTCGCATCGACATCTTTCGAATGCTAAGAACAAAGCCAAACCCAGAGCTCCCAACGCCGCCGACTGGGTGAAACACACCCCCATCCCCCAGAGGATTCCGGCCCGTAGCAGACGGGTGTCGGTTCTCTTTTCGATCACAACCGCGAGAGCAGCGGTTCCTGCCAGAGTGCTGTACCAGTGGTGCGTTGCGTCCAGATAGCTTGAGAAAGGAAGTGTAAGAAAAAGAAAAGCGGGCAAGAAAGCAGCAAGACCAGGTATCACTTTCTGCGAAATCTCAATGCTGAGCCAAGCGATGGCTACCCCGACGAGAACTAACATTGCCTGTGGTATCCAGGCGCGGACGCCAAACAGTTTGAAAAGCGCTGCGTAAAGGACCTCTGTACCGGGAGTCGTAAAATGATCGTAATCGCGGTAAATCAGTTGACCATCAAACATACGCGCAGCATGATACAGATAGATTGACTGATCACCGGCAGCGACATGTGGTATTCGGGGAAATATAAACACCTGCAGGTACAAGAAAACGCCGCAGGCCAGCAACACGAGCGGAACCAGCCATCTCCTCGGCTTCGGCTCCGAGTGGTTCTCCGCTGGGGGTCGAACCGGGAGAGCTAATTTGGCAGATTGCATTTCTTCCAGTGTCCTCATGTTAATGAAGTGGCTTATCGAACACGCGCATTCTCGCTAGGGCCGTTAACCCGAGCCCGCGGCCGCAATCCGTTGCGTAAATCAGATCTTTGGAATCAAGCGTCCAGACGGAGCTGACGGAATTGCAATCAGCATTCGTAAGCTGAACCTGCTGAGTCGTGCGTAGGTTCATCGCATGAATCTGCCACGCGCCCCCGTGTTCACAACTGAACGCGATCCATTCCCCATCTGGTGAAATCGCCGGATAGCGGGCTGAGCAGGTTGGAGCACTCATCTCTTCTACAGTCTCCGAGACGGGATTAACCTCAAACAATCGGAAGCGTCCCTCCCGCCTTGAGCTAAACACAATCCGATTGTCAGGGAAGAAAGCGGCTTCCCGCACATCGTACTGAGAGCCTGCGATTTGGTGCTCGCTGCGTTTCGCTCCGGTTTGTCCAGCGCTGATCTCCCGAATCCACAAACTGTCTCGACCGTTAATCCGTCGGATGAATGCAAGTAACTCTCCGTCTGGCCGTACGACCGGCTGTTCCGCATCATCGGCCTCAGTTGCTATGTTGTCAGCAGAAATTTCAGAGAAAGCAGGAGAGAAACGCACGACGCGCGAGCCACTGCTGGTAGGCGCCTCAGCCCAGGCGGGATTTCCGTCCTTCCCCGAAGCGGGGTGAAACCAATCGCCGGCGAAGGCGAAGGACGTAATTGAGCCGGCTCTAAATTCGTGGATCGCGTATGTATCGGGAACGGAAGGAATGAATCTTGGTACCAGGGCGGTGAAGAACAAACCGTCCGAGGTGATGATTGGGTCCGTCGCCAACGCGGTACCTGGAACCGTGACTACGCGTGACTGGTAATTATCGAATTGACCTTTAAAGTGCTGCATGTTTGAAATGACCCCAACTGTGACTAATGCAACCAACGCAAGTGCAGCCAACAGCGAAGTCCGCAGGTTGAAGCGGTTTTCCAGCGGTTCCGGCGAGGTCGAGATGAGCATCCACAACAACACTCCCCCTAAAAGGGCCATCAACGCGAGCCGCGGAAAAAATGTGAGGTTACTCCATCCCGTTGCATGTACCCCGTGCAGTCGGCCTAGAGGACCGCAAATCAGGGCGTAGAGGACGACGACAGCGCCGGCCTTCACAGTCTGCTGATGGGCAACCAGGTAGTCGATGACCAGCACTGCGGTTAGGATCAGTACCACAAAATGATACGGGCCGGGCTGTGAGGAGAGAAGCAAGAGCAGGAATAAATAGGTCGCCCACTCCAGTTTTGTTCTGTCGTGCTCTCCGGTTTTCGAACCCATTGCCCACATGAATGCGATAAAGATGAGACTGTGAACCAGGGGATGGAGAAACGCGTAAAGTAACGGCGCGTGGACGATCGGTGAGGGATTCAGTTCCGGCTCAGAAATAAGAAGCCGCCGCAACAGAGCACTCAAAGAGTTCCACCCAACGTTGTAAGGATCGATTGTTTCTCCCCTGAGTGCTCGCGGCAAGATTTCTTGAACAAAGAACACGCATGCACTTCTTCCGAAAAGACAGAGCGAAATCATTGCCGCACTCAAGAGCCCAACCACAAGACCAACTGCGGCACGCCATTGCTTTTTAAATACAAAGAAGATCAGGAACAAGGCGGGGTAGATTTTCATGGTCGCTGCGAACGCGAAAACGATGCCAGAAAAGAAAACGTAATCCTTGAAATACAAGTACGCGGCGATGGCCAGCAAAAGCAAAACCAAAATGTGCATTTGCCCATACAGGAAGCTGTCGCGCAGAGGAACCACCGCCAGGAGCATCAATAACGCGATCCGTGTGGGGGATAGATTCGTGAGGGCAGCCAGGAGGACACCAGTCAACAACAAGAACGCGAGGTTGACCAGCAACCACCAGCGCTTCGCCTGCAGGGGCGGAAGGGAAGACCAGGGCAGGACCACTAGCGCCGAGGGAAGAGTGGAAGGAATGAAGCTGACTAATGGTTGATCAATCCCCTCGCGATCTTTCTGGCGTTGCAACCAACTCCACTCGTAAACACGCTCCAGCGGATAGCCCTTGCGGTACAGACGCGCAATCAGGTAGTAGTTAGGGAAATCCGAGTTGAGGTGCCTCCATGCGGGAATGAATCCCGTAACTACAAATACGAGCACCAGGGCCAATATAAAAAATCTCTCGCTCCACCCACTCCAACCAAGCCGATGACGATCTTTTGGAGCAGATGTTTTGGGATCTGGCATGTGCAATGATGCCGAGGCTGTGTGCTCTGCCATCTTGAAAGTCTATTGCTGAGGAACCCGTCCGGCCTCAGTAGATACCCGGCAGCACCTTTGCGGTTCTCTGTGAGTAAGCTTCATATCTGGACCCGAAGACGCCTCTAAGATGAGCTTCCTCCACCGCGATTTTTCGCAGCAGCAGGATGGCCCAGGCTGCGGCCAGCATCCATCCCAAAACACTGGCCAATGCCAATGCGAAAGCCACTTTCGCGACTATAGCGGCCGAGTAGCGAGGATGGCGCACGTAGCGATATGGACCACGGTCCATAGGTACCGCCCCGGCGTTTTCTTGACTGAAATACCTGGCGAGATAAGTATCCGTCCACGTTTGCCAAAGCGCCACAACCACGTACAGTCCCAGACCCAGGCCCTGAAGCAGGGGTCGTTCAAGTCCTTTAACCAACTGCCAATGCCCGTAGTCCAGAAAGACAGCCAAGTCCGCCGCCATCAGAACCATCACCCACCTTGGGCCTGCCGGGTCGGAATCCAGTGCCCACCACTCCCGCATGACTGGCTTCGAATGAAACACTCCACGACTTGAAACCAGAGAGTGAGTTGAACCCAAGAATCTTAGCGCCAGGTAGCCGCCCGAAAAATAATCCACCCGCAACCATGGATGGCCAGTCCTCCACAGGACTAAAGAGGCCAGGGCCAGAACCAAATAGCCCAGTGAAAATGTTAGCGTAATCCAAAAACTCTTCTTCATAGCTTAACTATCCGCCGGCTAGCTCGGATTGGCGTCCATGATCGATCAGGATCTTCCGTAGAAAAGTTGCGGCCACGGCGGGATCGCTGCCGTAGGCCAGTTGATAAGCCGGTAGTGCTTCGAGAGCGTTGAAAACCGCGGCATGTTGCCGTGCGAATCCATCGTCTTCCTTAAAAAGCACATCTTCGACGAGTCGCTTGGAAAACTCAATGCGCGCAAGGGGCGACAGACAGGGGACCGTTGCGGCTTGTCTCTCGAGAAAGACGCAGCCCACGGGGGTCACAGGGCGCGCCTGAGTCGCCTGAACCCGAGGCTTCTCCACATGATAGAAAGTGAAATCAAGGTAGCAGAACGGACGAGCGCAACCCTGAAGCTCCGGAAGGAACTGCAGCGCGCCAGGCCGAAAGGCCGGCGGCCAAAAACCACCCCAGGCACGCAAGTTTCCGGCTTCGAGTTCAACGAACACTCCCTCATCCGCGTGGAATTCGAGGCCAAGTTTCGTTGCCACGTAACTCGCTGTGGTCTTGCCGCTATTTGGCGGCCCAAACACCAGAAGACCCTCTTGGCCCAGAGCCACGCAGTCCGCTCGCAACGAAATCAGTCCCAGACTTCCCGCGCTCATGCAGAACAGATTGTCAAGAAACGGGCTGGTCAGACCGAGTTCATCCTCCGCTAACCCTTCCGCGAGGAAACCGATCGCCTCGCGTGCTTCCAGGTCGACTGCCAGGAAATTCTTCTGGCCAAACTCTGCGAACCGCAGACCCTGTTCTGAAAACGCAGTCCTCTTTGGCCAAGGGGGAGACGTTTGAGGATGGGATTGAATCACGATCCTCCAAAGAAAGTCAACATGTCCGTCCGTCGATCCTGGATAAGGGGCAAACAGTTCCGCCGCGTGCTTCAAGATCTTTGAGCTATTGGTTTCCAACTGCACGGTGCGCCCCATGACTGGCAGACCAGCGGTGTATGGAGTTGGCGTGAAACGACGCAGAGGGTCGGGCCGCCGACTCCCTGCCGGAATATCCACGAACCCGGGCAACGCTCTTGGCAGAGATTCCACTCCCGCTAGCGGCATTGCCGGTTCCATGCGTTTCATATAGTCGTCATTGCAGCCAGACTCTTTCCCGTCTCCACGGGGGTGCGATTGGTCAAGCATGATCGCTCAAAATGGTCTGCGATTCTCCCCGCGATCCTCAGCGGATCTCCGCCATACTTGAGAAGCCAGCATGGAATCTCAACCAATTTTGCGATGGTCTCCGTTTGTCTTGCGACCGCCTCCGGGAACTCCGCCATCAGGTCTCGATCCAGCCGATTCATGGCCTCCACGGGCGAAACTTGAGTGAGCTCGAATTCAAGGGCTTCCACCTGTTCCAGAAAGATCACCAAACTCGGTTGGCAACATCGTACACGTTCGAGACCGAGAGCGTGTTCTGGTTCGAGCCAAAACACCGGCTCTCCCTTTTGCACGTCCGTCGGTTGCTGGCCTCGCAGCTGTGGAAACCACACTCCTGCTTCGGGGCGCAACTTGAGTCGTGTCGGTAGGCCCCAAGCAAGCACCTTGCCGTTGCTTTGCGAACAGAACGTGCGGTCGTCGGAGAGGAAGCCGAAGCCGGTTTGAGAAAGCGCCAGCGCCAGCGTCGACTTGCCCGACCCCGACGGTCCTGCCAGGAGAAGTCCAAACTCAGTTTTGGCGACACAGGCGCAGTGCAACTCCGCGATGCCCACCGAACCACCCAAAACCGAGAGCAGCATGGGAAAGATCACCGTCTTCCAGTAGGTGCGATCATTGGCCATGCCCGCCGAAAAGCGCCCGATCACACGGCGGTTGCGAAGATCCGCCAGCATCGAGCTTCCCGAGTCAAATCCCGCAAAGACGAGATGGTCGAGCCCCCTAACGTAGGGCTTCGGCCAAGGCGGTTGCGTCGAGTTGCCATGATCCACCCAGAATCTGACGGAGAAGTCCACGGAAAGCGGCGTGGTTTCGATCGGCAGAAAGCTTTCACGCGCGGCTTCGAGGAGGGGCTCGCTGTTCGTCGAAAAACGGCACACGGCACCGGCTGCGGTGTAATGCTCACACAGTGGTGTCGCGGCGTCTTTGCAGAGAAAATCTCCGGCACTCATAGCAGGGCAAACTCATTGAGCGGATTCGATGAAAGCCCACAAAAGATCCACTCAATGTGTGCCCCTAATGCTCGCCAATGTGGACGGCGATCTTGTCAATTTTTTGTCAAGAAGTTGTAAAGATTTCCCCCTGCCGGATTACAGGCATACTCGAGACCGGCAGTACCGAAGCATTCAGCAGGGTCTCGGATTCCTTTCCGCATCCCCATTCGGCTGGTTGCGAACAAAAGCTACGCCCAAAAAGTTTGGGCTCTGGTTCAACGTTTCGCCGGATCGAAGATTCGATTCAGCGTCACGCAGCCAGAGCCCCGAGGTTGCAAATGTCTAAACGTCTACTTAAAGTTGATCACGCCGAACAGGCCGTTGGCATATCCGTTCGGGCCGGCAGTGAAGAACAGCTGGTTGGGCTTGCCATTGGATTTGCCGCCTTGTCCGAAAGCTAGCGCCCAAAGGCCGTCGATACTCAGAACTTTGTTGTTCGTACCCTTGAGTTGAGTCATGAACTTTCCGGTCTTGGCATTGAACGCATTGATGCGGCCATCCGCCAGGTTGCCCACAAGCAGGGCATTGCTCGCCGGACCAAAGTTCTTAGGCGCGAGTGCCACACCCCACGGCGCCTTGAGATGGGCGCTCTTGGTGAAGCTCTTGATCAGTTTGCCGGTGGTGTCGAAGATGTCTACGGCTCCCTTGGTGAAACTGCTGTCCACAAAGGTCACATATAACTTGTTGTTGATGTTCTGCACGTTGTACACAGAAAATCCGGTCAGCTTCGAATCCGAGAACGATCCCACTTTCGTGAACGTTCCGTCGATGATGTCGACCTTGTTGCCGATGTTGTCTGCGGCGAAAAGGAAGTTGGCCTTGTTATTGACGCCTGTCGCCAGCCCGGTGTACCACGCACCGTCAGTGGCCGTGAACGCGACCACGGCGGAGCCCGAGTTCACGGACGGATTCCAGCCGCTAATCGTGCCCGGTTCGAAGGTGTCAAAGATAAATACGGAGGCTCCGGACTTTCCGCCCTGGGTTATCACGAAATCACTGGTGCTGTTGGCAACTTGTCCCGTGACCGCACAACCCGGGGTGCTGCATGTCGGTGGAACGGTAACTTGCCCCACCTTATTTCCCTTGCTGTCGTAGAAAGTGCTGACGCCGGTGCCATTGTCGCTGATCCAGAAGGGGCTACCGGGGAAGAAAGACATTCCCCAGGCGTTAACCAGAGACTTGTCCTGATGCTTGGCCTTGCCTTTCTGGTTCGAAACCAGATTGGTGACGGCGTATTGAGCGGCGGCAAGGCTGGGAATCAACCCTACCAGGACCACAAGTGAAGCGACGAAAACGAGTGTGCGGCGTGACCGATTTTGAGACACCATGATTTTTCTCCTTAAAGTTGTCGAAAGTTGACGGGACTGGCTTGTGCGCCGGAATTTGGAACTCGAGTGGGACCCCATGAGATCATCCACTCACCCCGAATCAGGGGCATTCTCGACCATCAGGCCCATCCCTTATGTCAAGAAACTGTCTCCAAATTGTAAAAATTTGAACCGGCGCGACTGCGTTTACGTGGGAAGGTTTCGGCGATGTGTAGGGGATCCCCGCGAGGATTTTCAAACACGAAGGCCAAATCGAGTCAGCATTTCGCGTCGCCCAAGACTGGTGACTCCGAGAGCTCTACTGTCCAGGTCCTGCGTCACCCATTTTCTTTGCAGCGCGACTTTCAGCAGAGCGGCCCCCAGCGCCCCACCGATATGCGGCCGCCGCTCACTCCAGTCCACACAGCCGTACGCGAAACGACGTCGGAGACCCCGCACCGCGTCCAGGTCGATATCAAGAGATTCAACGGCGCTGGCTCCATCTGATGTGAGGTCGTAAGCCTTGTCAGGCCCTGAGTTGCCCGACAACCAGCCTAATGCCCGGAAGCGGTCGTGGAGCGATACCCCCACTGTGCCCGCCATGTGATCGTAGCAAGTCCGTGCGGCACGGAGCCGGGTTGGCGCGCTGGGCACGAATTTGTCGCGAGAGCCGCCGGCGAGGACGCTGAGCCCCTCCAGCGTGCTGGCTACCTCGGGCCCTCCCAGGCTGTAGAAACGATGCTTCCCCTGGACCAGCACTTTCACCAAGTGTGCTGCCTTCAGTCGATTCAGGTGTACGCTCGCGGTCGATGGACTCACCTCCGCCACCAGGGCAAGCTCCGTGGCCGTTCGCGCATGCCCGCCCATCAGACAGTAGAGCATGCGGGCTCGTGCCGGCTCACCGATGGCCGCCGCTATCCTGGAAACTGCAGCTTCAGAGTGCTGCTCGACATTCATAGTTTGATGGTAAACGAAGCGTTCATGTTCGGCAACTGGGATATTGCCAAGATGCATTTCGACAGAATCCTCAATCGCGCAAATAGGCCGCCGCGAAGCAATTGCTGCCCTCACGGCGATGGTTGGTGCGCTGCTCGCAGCGTATCTGTTTCCGGAATTGTTCTTACTGAGGGATCAGCAGTAAATGGACGAGGAGTAAGGTGCTTTAGATGAAGAAAGAAATGACCGCTGCTCAAAAGGAGAACCGATGAACCGTGTTGTGCTCGTCTGCTTGCTTGTCGGTTGCAGTATTGCGTCAATTCTGGCAATGTCGCAGCCATCCCAAAAAACAACTCAGGCGGAGCCTTCATCCCATGAGTCGAAGGCAACCATTGAGGGCTTGGTTCGAGATATTGCGTGTCCGATTCAGAATCTCGAGGCCAAGGCTACAGAATTCAACCTGCAGTGCGCGTTGGAGTGCGCCAGGCATGGTTCTCCGTTAATCATTCAGACGGCGGATGGCGAGTTGTACATTCCGATTTCTGATTCAATGCCGGACACCGATCAACGTGAGAAGATGATGCCGTTCGTGGGCAAATATGTTCGCGCCAGCGGCACCGTATTCGAGCGAAAGGGAACGCGCGCTATCGTAATCAGCGAAATCAAAGAAATGAAGGATGTACACCTAATGACAGATGCGAAGTGACACTGGGAGTCCCTGAGCATTTACCGCCAGGCAGGAGAATATTAATGACGATAACCTGCGTTATCCGCTACCAGATCGATCCCTTCCAGCGGGAAGGGTTCAAGAAATACGCAGAAAATTGGGGCCGCATTATTCCCCGATGTGGCGGCCACCTTGTGGGATATTTTCTGCCTCACGAGGGGACGAACGACGTGGCCTGGGGTCTGATTGCATTCGATAGTCTCGCCTCGTACGAGGCCTACCGAGCACGCTTGAAGTCAGACCCGGAAGCGCGTGAGAATTTCACCATGGCACAGACCAAGCGCCTTATCCTCCGCGAAGAAAGAAATTTCGTGGAGGTAGTCGACGGAACGTTCGGCCTTCCCTCGACACTTTCAGCACCAAGGTGATCCCCATGTTGACGCAGGCGGAAAAGGGACTAGCATTTCGCGCGCTCCACAAGCGTGACCGCGCATTCATCATTCCGAATCCATGGGACGTCGGCACCGCGCGCCTCCTGGCCCATCTGGGCTTCGAAGCTCTGGCCACCACCAGCGCTGGGTATGCCTTCTCCATGGGGCAACTGGACAACACGATTAGCCGTGATCAGATGATGGCGCATGCCTCCGCGATCGCCTCCGCCACTGACCTGCCAGTCAGCGCCGATCTCGAAAATGGCTATGGCGACGCCCCGGAAATCGTCGCGGAAACCATCAGGCTTGCAGCGGCTCTAGGACTTGCCGGCGGCTCAATCGAAGATATGTCTCCGCAGTCGGGGCATCCCATCTATGAGCACGAACTCGCCGTCGAGCGCGTCCGCGCCGCTGCAGAGATGGTGCGTGCCTTGCCGTTTACTTTCACGCTGACGGCGCGCGCTGAGAACTACTTGGTCGGCAAGCCCGACCTCCGAGACACCATTAAGCGCCTGCAGGCCTATCAAGAGGCGGGCGCCGATGTCCTCTATGCACCCGGCCTGACAACGAAGGACGATATTACTGCCGTAGTGCGCTCAGTGGATCGCCCCGTCAACGTCGTCATGGGACTGCAAGGCGTACAGCTGAGCCTGGCCGAACTCTCGGCGATTGGCGTCCGGCGCATCAGCGTTGGCAGCGCGCTGTGCCGCGCCGCACTGGGTGCCTTTCTTCACGCGGCGCAGGAAATGCGAGAGCACGGCACCTTCGCCTTCGCGGAAGAGGCTGTGAGCTATCGGGATATCAACGCCATATTCAAGACATGACGCCCACCAACGAGACGTCGCCACTCATAGTAGCCTTGCCGCTTACGTTTCCGGTGCAAAAGATGCTCGCAACCTTCGAGTTCAGTGGGCGTCTGGCATTCGATACCACCGCCGTGCACATAAACGCGGCCTTCGATTTCGCTGTCAACAACCAATAAATGGATGAGATGAGCACTGGGTGTTGCCTAGCAGAGCGGCAAACTGCGATGGTAGCTGTGGCTTGAATTGTGGTGCCCGGGACCGGAATCGAACCGGTACGTCTCTTTCGAGACCCGGGATTTTAAGTCCCGTGCGTCTGCCAGTTTCGCCACCCGGGCGGGCATTCAAGTAACTGAAAACAAATATATCAGTTCACAACACCGGCGTTGTGGAACGGCGACCCTGACTGAATCGTTACCAAGATACTGACATCCGAATTCCTATCTTCCCGTCGGTTTCGTTGAGGTGCTGGCGATCTTTATGTCGTGATTAGACGCCTGGTAGCGGGAGATTCCGCTGCAGAGCGCTTCGGCAATTTGTTGACGGTAGGTTGAGCTCTGCAAATTGTTCTCGTCGGTGGGACTGCTGACGAACGAAACTTCGGCCAGAATCGCAGGCATCGAAGTCCCGGTCAGCACCACATACTGGGCTTCTTTGACGCCGCGATTGCGCAGGCCGGGATTCTTCGCGGACAGCATGGCATACAAGGCCCGCTGCACGCTGGCTGCGACCCGTCTCGATTCGTGCACCTTTTCGCGAATGTCGACATTCGTCCAATTGATGGTCTTCAGTCCCGCTTCATCCGCTTCTTCGGTTCTCGCTTTCACCGAGGAATAGGTATTCGTGTAGTACGTCTCCACCCCGCGAGCCGAGGGGTAATCGCTGTAATTGGCGTGGACGGAAACGAAGAGGTTGGCCTGGGCCAGATTCGCAATTTCCGCCCGCTTTTCGAGCGCGAGATAGCTGTCGTCTTTCCGCGTGTAGATGACGTCCGCTCCGAGGCGGCTCTCGACCAAGTGCCCGAGGCGTTCCACGATATCGAGCACCAAATCTTTTTCAAACAGGCCCTTGCGCCCGACCCCTCCCAGATCCCAACCGCCATGCCCGGCGTCGAGCACAATGCGAAGCTTGGGCGTGGATACAAGCGAGTGGGTTGGCCCGGGCTCGATCGGTGTTAAGGATGCTTCCGGTCGTTTTTGATTTCTGCCGACTGCCAGAGGACTTTGTGGACTCTGCTTCGAGGGGCTGGGGTTGAGCGCAATCGGATTGAGCGGCTTCTGATTTACGGCGATCTGATCCGTTGGAGACGGGTTGGCTGGAGCCTGGTTGGTTGCAGCTTGATCCAAGGGGGCGGGATTTACGGGAGCGAAAAGATCGATCTTCGCCCGGGCGCGCGACTTGGCGCCGAGCTTGCGCACTTCGACCACCAGACGGTAGGGATTCGGCTCCAGGCTGACCGAGAAATCGGATGCGCCGTTGGTTTCGAGCACTACGCGGGTCACTCCCGCCACCGGTTGAGCCACGCGAACCCGTTGCAGAAGCTCATCATTCACTGCGATCATGCGGCTGGAGAACGCCGCCGGCAGGGTAGTGTCGTGCAGGTCGAAATAAATTCGCTCCGGATTCGGAAGGCGATGAGCTTCGTACTGCACCTGATCTTGTATATCAACCACCACGGTGCTGGACTCAGCCGACGACCAATGCCGGATGCCCGTCACTTGAGGCAGCACGCCGGCTTCTTCCGGAATCGCCGGCGAACCATCGCTCTCATCTTCCGCAACCGCTTCTGCGACGGCCGACGGTGCGGTTGTAGCCGGCTCGGCAGGTGCGGTTGCCGCGATTTGCGGCGCTGGCACTGGCGCAACCGCGCGAGCGCTTGCTCTTACCGGGCGTGCTCGCCGGCCGAGGGTCCACCACACTCCCGCGCCCAAAGCCACGGCGAACAACACGACCGCAGCCACGACCGCAAGGCCGGGCCGGGAATGATTGGGTCCTGAGTATTTCGTGAGAGCCACCGGACGACCGCCCGATTTCGGATTCGCCAGCGAATGTGATTTCTCTCCTGAGCTTTCTTCTGAAGTCTCTTCTGCACCTTTTCCTGGACTCAAGGCTTCAGCGGCGGCGTCCACGTTCCCTGCGGGCGGCACGATCTGCACCTTCACGGTTTCAGGCGCATTCGACGAAATTGGTTTGGGGTCGACGACGACCGCGCGAACGACGCGCCGGGAAATCTCGCTCAGCCGATCTTCTTCGTCCGGCTTCAGCGCCGAAAGAACCAGCTCAGCCAGCAGGCTCAGACTGCGAACATCGCTGTCATTGAATCCGTAGGGTTCATTGGAGAAGGCCTCCAACAAACCAATGACACTTTGTTTGGCCGAAAGGGGAACGGCCAGCATGGACCGCACGCCCAGGCGGCGGCAAGCCAGCAGGTTTACTCGGGGGTCAGTGTCGGCATCGTCGCAGCGCACGATCCGCCCGGAGTCCAGGCATTCTCCGGAAAATCCCGAGTTCGGATCGAGACGAATTCCTGCGTCGGGTGCGATGCTTCCCGCCGAAGCGCGGCAAACGATGGCGTCGCCCTCCGCCAACGCGATGGCTACACCATCGGCGCCCGTGATTGCGCGCGCGCGCTCCGCCACCAGTTGCAGCACTTCATCGAGGACGAATTGCTCGAGCTGCCAATCATCCTGCGGGTTCGAGCGCACGCCGTCGCGCAATTGCTTTGCGCGGCGTGTGCGGATCTGTTCGTGCAGGGCAGAGAAGGCCAGAAGAGCCTGCAAAGCTTCGTGGCCCAGGCAGTCCGTCGGAGATGGAGTTCGGGTTGGGGTCGCGGGAGCGGGAAGGGGCGCGGGTTCTTCTTTGATCAACTCCAAGCCCGCATTGTTCACAGTCGCGCTCATGGAAGCGGATGAAAACTCGGCTTCGAAACAGTCAATCTTCTACCATCGATCTCAAGATCTGACCGTCGGTCTTAGGGAAAAATAGTTCTTCAGTGCGTCGATTTGTGCTCACGCAAATCGCCTCTGCGGAGTGCCCTCTGCCCTCGCTCTTGGCATTACTCGTAACTTACAGGGGTTTGGCGCGAATCGCAATATTGCCGGCGCACGAAGGTAAGGAGCGGCGCCATGCTCTTTGGTAAGCTAGGGAAACCTTTCTGATTCACAACTTTCCGAAGACCATTGCGCGCCCCTCGAATTGAGCATATCCTTAGCTTTTGGAAGGATTTCCAGGTTGTGGCGGGTGAGTGAAGAGAAAAAGAAGTCGGGTTGGCTGTGGCCTCTAGGCGTGGTTGCCACCGGGCTGGGAGCGGCGGGAGTAGTGATCTTCCGCGGCTGCTGGCACCGCAAGATGAGTTGGCCGGTCCGCTTCCAGGATCACTCCTATCAGGTTTGCCTGGGCTGCGGCATCAAACGCCTGTTTGATGAGCAAGCCTTCCGCGCTTACGGACCCTACAGTTACGACCTCAATCGCCTGGTGGCTCGCGACCGAATTCGAAACAGTGAGATGCATCCCGAAGCCGCGCCTACCACCCACCGCACTGCCTCCTGAAGCCTGGGTTTCGCCAGACCGGAACCACTAAGGTTACTGAGATGCGCCTCAAGCGAGGCTAAGATTTGAAGATGAAGTCTCCGTCGAATCTGGTCGAACCCCCAGAGGCTGAGGGTGCGGATGCCGTTCGGCGCAACCCACGGCGTCCTTACCGGCAGAAGATTCGCACTTTGGCGCACGTGAATCTGGATGCCGCGAATGGAGCCATTCTCCGCGATCTCAGCGAATTCGGGATCGCCATGCAAACCGTCGCTCCCCTGACTCCTGACCAACAAGTTCATCTTCGCTTCGAGTTGCCCGCTCCCCGGGTGCGCATCGAAGCTGCAGGTCGAATTGCCTGGACCGACTCCTGGGGACAAGCAGGAGTCCAGTTCCTCGATCTGCCGCAGCGCTCCCAACGTTTGCTGAAGGAGTGGGTCTTTAGCCAGATTCTTTCCGCCGCCTATTTGTTTTCGCCGTGCGAATCGGTTGAGGTGGAAGGTAATCGCGCGGAAGGCGCCACCGAACTGCTGTTTTCTGCTTCGGCGCGGCCAGCCATTCAACTTGAGCCGCAACCGGCCGACCCGCTAGCGCTGCCAGATCAAGAGGCTCGCCCGCAGCGCTTTCGGCTTCTGTGGTGCCCAGTTCCAATCTCGCTGAGCGCGCTCACGAAACTGCTGGATGGTCTGATCTTGTTGTGCGCTGTCCTACTCTTTGCGGTGTTGTCGCTGGCCATGACCAACACTCTTCCGACGTGGCCAGTCACGATAGTTCTCTCGATCGGGATCACGGCTGTCTTTGTCGCGCTGTACTGGTTTCTATTTGTGTTCTGGATCGGTGCCACGCCCGGCGAACATCTGGCCCGTCTGGCACGCTTCGAGTCCGGCAACGGAATGTACGGCGAAGAAGAGGACCAGGCGCGATTCCGCTAGCGACGGCGAAAACCTGATGCCTGAAGCCCGAAGCCTGATCTAATGCGTAAGGTACTGCTGCGCCAGCCAGAGCTGCAAGTCGCGCTTCACGACTGGGCTCATGTCGAGGAAGCGAATTCCGGCGTTGCCCAGTTTGTCGATCCAGGCAACTTCTCCCTGCACCTTCATTGGAACCTTGCTCTCTGGGAGCTGAAAGCTGACTCGCACCGGACCGGGAAACGCGACTGGGCGAGACAGCCGGATGCCCACTCCGCCCTGGCTGAGATTCATCAGATGAGCTTCGATGCGCTTTCTGGAGCCGTAGGCGATGGATGCTGGCAGGTCAAGGGCATGGCGGTTATACCGGAGTCTGCGGTCGAGGATCATGTTGCGCGCGGCGGAAAGGATACGCACTGCCTGCTCCACCGAGATCGGCTTCTGGAAAACAAATGTGGCGACGGTGTCCTGCAGTTGGGTGCGCCCGTTCGAGCCGCTGACAATCACCAACGGCACCGCGTTCAGTCCCGTCCCCAACCCACGCAGAAAACCGGTTGTCCCCTCCAGGTCGCAGTCGACGATCAAGGCGTCAATCTTGGATTTGGCCAGCTTGGCGCGAGCCCGCTTCGGCTCCGGCTCTACATCCACACCGATATGCAAACCGCCAAGAATGCATTCCAACACACTGACTTCAGCCCAATCGCGAGAAACCACCATGGATGAGAGTGTCATACCGCAACTGTAGTCGGGCGCGTAACCCGGCTACAGATAACGAAGGTAATGAAGGGCAGGATTCAGGCTTCGGGCAACAGGCTTCATCGGTCTATTCAATTGGTCGACTTGACTCGTGCCGAATAGAACTTCAGACCGCCACCCAGGCGCAGAAAGAGTGACAGTACTAAGAGCACGGCCAATGTGCGCAGAGGTTTGGTCGGGTGCGCCACGAAAGCGCCAAAGAAAATCAGGAACACCACATACAGCGCCGCCCGATGGAGGTAGGAGTAGGTCCGGGACGGCCGAGGCGTGGCCGTCACCGCCGCTACCAGCACGACCAGGAATCCACCTAGCACCACAGCGGCGGTGCGCCCCGGGTGTTGTGACACGTGGGAGAATTCAAATCTCGTAAGCAGAACCGCGACCGTGACAAAGTGAACGGCGTGGGCCGCGAAGAACGAGTGGACCAAAGTCGCCGGCGCCGGCAAGCTGCGGAAGAAGAGGATCAAGCCTGGCGCTGCGAAAGCCACGACGAACCAGAGGGCAGAGAGCCTAGCCGTATTCCGCGCAGCCGCGTGCGCCCCGGCGACGTTCCAGCCGCGCACCACAAATGTGGCAGCCATGACCGCAAGGTTAGTAGCAGTGGCGCCCAAGACCACGGTTCGCGTACTCACAACATTCGCCATTACCCAACAGCTAGAGAATCAGGTCATCTAGCACATAGTCAGCCCCAACACTCAAGGCCTGAAGCCGGAAGCCGGAAGCCGAAAGCCGAAAGCCGGCTTCATCACGCCCTCGCTGATTTTTCCTGTGTGCGGTACCAAGCGATGGTGCGACGCAGCCCTTCTTCGAAGTTCACTTGCGGTTTGTATCCCAAATGCGTTTCCGATCGCGACAAGTCGGCCAGGGAGTGCTTCACGTCACCGGCGCGTTCCGGACCGTGTTTCACATCGCCGGGATAACCAGTAAGTTTCTTGAGCACGCGGAACATTTCATTCAAGTCAACGCGGGTGCCGGTCGCCACATTGAATACTTCTCCGGCCACTTCGCTGGCGGGTGCTTTGCAGGCCAGCAGATTTGCATGCACGACGTTGTCCACGTAGGTGAAATCGCGGCTCCGACTGCCATCGCCATGGATGTTTGGCTGTTCTCCTCGGATCATCTGGGTAATGAATTTCGCCAGCACACCAGAGTACGGAGAGGCCGGATCCTGACGAGGTCCAAAAATATTAAAGTACCGCAGCGCCACCGTTTCCAATCCGTAGCAGCGGAAGAAAGATGCCATGTAGTACTCGCTGGCAAGTTTTGCCACCGCATAGGGAGAAATCGGGTTGGGAGACATATCTTCGCGCTTGGGCAACGTGGGCGTATCTCCGTAAGCCGAGGACGATGCCGCATAAACTACCCGCTTCACTTTCGCATCGCGGGCCGCGACCAACAAGTTGACGGTTCCGTCGATGTTCGCACGATTGCTTTCCAGAGGATCCAGCACCGATCTGGGGACAGACGGAATAGCGGCTTCATGCAAAACGTAATCAACCCCCTGGCAAGCCGACTGCATCGCCTCCAGGTCAAGCAAGTCCGCCTCGCGAACATCGATGCGATCGAGCAGTTGGGCGATGTTGCCCCGCTTCCCGGTAGAGAAATTGTCAACCCCGCGGACGTTGTCGCCCTGCGCCAAAATCGCCCGCGCCAGCGCCGATCCGATAAAGCCCGCAATTCCCGTAATCAGATAGGTGGACATAGATTGCTAGATCATAACGGATGGCCGTCAATTGAGAAATGCAACGTCGGTGGTCGCCGAGGTACCGAGACAAATCTTGTGAAGGCGGCAAAGCTAAGTCAGGTGCGATGGTGCTCGACTGCGCCCCGGATCTCCTTCCATAGCTCTTCGCGCCCAGCAGTGCTTTTGGCGGAGAAGGGAAGAATCCGAGCTTGAGGAAATTCCCGGGTAAGGGTTTGCAGAGAGTTGCGCAATTGGTTTCCTGATAGCCGGTCACTTTTGGTGCCAACGATCAGGAACGGACGTCCACTGGAAGTAAGAAAATCGAGCAAGTGCCTGTCACTTTCCTGCGGAGGCACATTGACATCGACCAGAACCAGGCACAGTGCCAGCGAAGGACGATGCTGCAAATAAGGCTCGATGAAGCTCGGCCATTGGCTGGAAATCTCTCGCGAAATCTTGGCATACCCGTAGCCCGGCAGATCGGTGAAGATCAACTCCGGCCGCGGTTTGCCGGCCCAACGCAGTTCGAAAAAATTGATGCTTCGAGTCCGCCCTGGCGTGGAACTGGTTTTGGCTAGCTTCGCCCCAACCAGCGAATTAATCACACTCGACTTGCCCACGTTCGATCGCCCCAGGAACGCAACTTCGGGCAGCACAGGAGCAGGGAAGTGGCGGGCATCCATCGCCGACATCATGAATCGAGCCAAGACGCGCATGGCAACAGTGTGCCGTTTCGATGGGCAAAGTTGCAAGCGGGAACGCGCGTCCCGGATTCTCGCGGCGTCCGCAGCCTAGCCCAACCCCAGCGGCCGTTTATTTTCGACGTCTTCTTCCCGGATGGGCCTGAGCTTGTGCCACAGAAAAAGAATCGCGGCCACGATCAGCCCAATTCCCAGGCTGATCAGGAAAAACCAGCGGTAGGCTGGGAACGCGATGAGCAGAATCCCCACCACCGCGACGGCAACGATCAAACCGGTCGCCCCGCTGAAAGAAGCTCTGGGCTGGGCTGGCTGAAGATTGGGTTCCATGCGGCACCCCCGCGGACGCCACTATTCTAAAACGATTCCTGCAGAAACGTAGCCTGCTACGTTTTCTGGGCCTGCGAGACGCTGCATAGAGACGTTGCAAAGCAGGTTTCTACGATGTCTGCCGACGAAACTGTTTGCTCAGAGCGAGCGCTTGCTTCTGATACGAGGACCCAATTTGCACGCCGTAAATCTTGTCCGGCCGAGACAGCAACCGCATGTAGTTCAGTCGCCCGACCAATTGTTCATGCTCGATTAGAAAGGGAACTTCGTGGGCCCGCACTTCAAGCACGGCGCGGGTCCCTTTGATGTCGCTCAAACCGTATCCGAAGCCGGGATCAAAGAATCCCGCGTAGTGAATGCGGAATTCACCGTCGGAGGGATCGAAGGGAACCATTTCCGCCGCAAAATCAGGGGGAACGCGCACGCGCTGGCGAGAACCCAGAATGTAGAAAGCGCCAGCGTCGAGAATAAGATTCCTATTTTCGTTTTGGTACAGAGGTTCCCAGAATTCTTCAGGTGAGTAGTGATTGATCTTATCTAGCTCGATCAAAGGAGCATTCGGCCTCGCCTTGTACGCAATGACCTCTCCAGCACCACCCTCCAGGTTGACCGTGATCCTCAGACCCTTATCAAACAGCGCCTTGGCAGGCCGATCTTCGTCCAAATAGACGACAGCCTCCTTTCGGTCTAGTTCTTGGATCTCGGTATTTTGAGAGTTGGCAGCCCCCTCTACGAAGCGAAGTTGGCTCAGCTTCATTCCGGCGCGAATGCCGACGGTGAAGGTTCGAGGAACGATCTCCGCATAGAGTCTACCCTTGTAGCCGGGAGGCAGGCGATCGAACTCGACGCCGTAGTCGTAGATCAGGCGGGTGAAGATGTCCAACCGTCCCGTGGTGCTCTTGGGGTTTGCCTTTCCCGAAATACCGTCCGGCAAGTGCAGTTCTTCCAACAACGGAACGATGTATACGCAGTCCTTCTCGAAGACGGCGGCGCTGGTTAGATCTACCCTGGTCATTCGCAGCTCTTTGATTTTGGCTTCGACTGTGCCTAGCCCGGGGAGAAAACTCGCACGGACCCGGTGAGCTATGTCGCCTAGGCGTAAGTCGAGGCTCGCGGGCTGGATCTGTTCCTCCGTGATCGGGCGGTTGCCAACGATTTGGCCCCTGCTGATCAATTCCTTGATTCTTTGCGACGGAAGGATGCCTGTCGTTCGGGCGTCGCTCGGCTCACTTGGCATCTCCCCAAACAACCCAACTGTTCCGTTCCTCAGATCGGAACTGGACATAGTTCAACACTCCTGATATCGCTTGGTGGTCTGCGAGAGGCAATATGCCCCAGTTCATTCTAGGCTGGAAAGTGCTATCAAATCTACGGGTCTTCCAGGCTTGCCGTCAAGTCCGACGATCTGCGGCTTACTGATGCGCCGTGGACCCCTCCGCCGGAGGCGCCAGAGGCGTAATCGTCTGCGCGCCCTCTCCCACCTGAGGCACAGGCTCGGGCAGCGGGCGCTCCAATGCCACAGCCAGCACCTGATCCATGGTGTCGACAAAGTGCATCTTCATCGCGGTGCGAAGATTTTCCGGGACTTCGGCGAGATCCTTCTCGTTGTCCTGCGGCAGGATGATCTCGAACAGTCCGGCCCGATGCGCCGCCAAAAGCTTTTCCTTCAGTCCGCCGATCGGCAACACCTTGCCGCGAAGCGTAATCTCGCCCGTCATGGCCAAATCGCGACGAACCGGAATCTTACTCAGAGCGCTGGAAATTGCGGTCGCGATGGTGATGCCCGCGGATGGCCCATCCTTGGGAATCGCGCCTTCCGGCACATGGACGTGAATATCGATATTGCGGTAGAAGTCGCGGGGCAATCCCAGTCGCTGCGCGCGCGAGCGCACGTAGGACATCGCCGCCTGGGCTGACTCCTGCATCACATCGCCCAGCTTGCCGGTGAGCGTGAGCTTGCCCTTGCCATCGACGACAGTGGCTTCGGTGCTGAGGATCGACCCCCCGACTTCGGTCCAAGCCAGACCGGTAACCAGTCCCACTTCGCTGCGCTCGTGCGCCAGAGTATCGCGGAACTTGATCACGCCCAGGTAATCGTTCACGTTGTCCTGCGCGATCGCGATGTTGTAATCGGCGCCCTCCTTGACCACCTTGCGCGCAATCTTGCGGCAGATATTGCCAATTTCGCGTTCCAGATTGCGCACGCCCGCCTCGCGCGTATAAGAGCGGATCAGCCCGGAGATCGCTTCGTCAGAGAATTTGATGTTCTTATCGGTGAGCCCGGCCTGCAGCATCTGCTTTTTCACCAGAAATTGCTTGGCGATCTCCACCTTCTCCTGCTCGGTGTAGCCGTGCAGGCGCAGCACTTCCATGCGGTCCTGCAGCGCGGGCGGGATGGTGTGGATCACATTGGCGGTCGCGATGAAGAATACTTGAGAAAGGTCATACTCCACGTCCAGGTAGTGATCCACGAACATGAAATTCTGTTCGGGATCGAGCACTTCGAGCAGCGCGGCGGACGGATCGCCGCGAAAATCCATGGACATCTTGTCCACTTCGTCCAGCATGAAGACGGGATTCTTTGTCCCGGCCTTCTTCATCATCTGAATAATCTGTCCCGGCAGGGCGCCGATGTAGGTGCGGCGATGGCCGCGAATTTCAGCCTCGTCGCGAACTCCACCCAGCGACATGCGCACAAATTTTCGTCCGGTGGCCTTCGCAATCGACATGCCCAGCGAAGTTTTGCCCACTCCCGGAGGCCCGACGAAACAAAGAATCGAGCCTTTGGGATTCTTCACCAACTGGCGGACCGCGAGAAATTCAAGAATGCGTTCCTTGATCTTCTCCAACCCATAGTGATCTTCGTTCAGAACCTTTTCAGCCCGGCCGATATTGCGGATTTCCTTCGACCGTTTTTTCCACGGCACGGCCAGCAGCCAATCCAGATAGTTGCGCGATACGGTCGACTCCGCCGACATGGGCGGCATGGCTTCCAGCTTTTTGAGTTCCTGCACGGCCTTGTCGCGCACGTCTTTAGGCATGCCTGCAGCGTCGATCTTCTTTTTCAGTTCGTCGAATTCGCTCTTTTCGCCGCGGCCCAATTCCTTTTGGATTGCTTTGATCTTTTCGTTGAGGTAATACTCTTTCTGCGCCCGTTCCATCTGCCGCTTCACCCGCGACTGGATGGTGCGATCCATATTCAGCTTTTCTATTTCGATGTCGAGCACATCGCCGATCCGGCTCAAACGCTCGGCGGGATCGAATATCTCAAGCAACTCCTGCTTCTCTTCGATGGAAAGTTGCAGGTTGGCGGCGATCGTATCCGTGAGCTTCGCGGGATCTTCCATGCGCACCGCCGCGATCATGGTCTCGTAGTTCAAGGACTGGCAAAGCTTCACGTACTGCTCGAACAGGCCAGTCACCCGCTGCATCCCGGCTTCGATCTGCGGGTTGGTCTCGGTAGCGTAGCGCGCCAGGCGAACCGTGGCCTGCATGAACCCTTCGGTCTCGGTGACCTGCAGAATTTTGCCGCGCTCAATACCTTCCACCAGTACCTTGATGTTGCCGTCAGGCAGCTTCAGACTCTGCACGATGTTGACCACTGTGCCCACCTGGTAAATCTCGTTGGGCTTCGGTTCGTCGATGCTCGCGTCGTGCTGCGTGGCCAGAAAGATTTTCTTGTCCGCGGCCAGCGCCTCTTCCAACGCGTGCACGCTCGATTCCCGCCCTACCACGAATGGCGTCATCATGTAAGGGAAGATGACCACATCCCGAATGGGCATCATTGGCAACTTCTTCGTCTCGAATTTTTCCTTGGATGTGGTCACTGATTCTCCCAAAACCGCTTCTGGCTTCTAGCTGCTAGCTTCTTGCTAAACATCGAACCGCTTAATGTCCCGACTGATCCCTCGCCGGTAGCTAGCAGCCAGAAGCTAGTAGCTAGAAGCGTCATCCCGCCTTCTCCATCACCGCAAACGACGCAGTATGCTTTTCCACCATCTGCTGCGTCACTTCGAATTCCTTCACCTTCTTCTGGCTGGGCAGATGGTACATCAAATCGAGCATCAATTCTTCCAAAATCATGCGCAAGCCACGCGCACCCACTTTGCGAGCCATAGCCTGGCGCGCCACCGCCCGGAGGGCGTCCTCGCTGAACTTCAGGCGAACATTCTCAAACTCAAAAAGCCGCTGATATTGCTTCACGATAGCGTTCTTGGGCCGGGTCAGGATTTCAATCAGCGCAACTTCGTCCAGATCTTCCAATACCCCAACCACTGGCAAGCGTCCGACGAATTCCGGAATCAGCCCAAACTTGATCAAGTCCTCGGGCTGCACGTCGCTGAGCAACTCGAAATTCCGCTTGCGCGCCGCCGTCGCGGGTTCTTCGGATTCACCCTCTTCGCCCAGCTTGAAACCCAGCGATTTCTTGCCCGCTCGCCGCCCGATAATCTTTTCCAGGCCGACGAACGCGCCCCCGCAGATGAACAAAATGTTGGTCGTATCGACGGGCGTGAACTCCTGATGCGGATGCTTCCGTCCACCTTGCGGCGGAACATTAGCGACCGTGCCTTCGAGAATCTTCAGCAGCGCCTGCTGCACACCTTCCCCGGAAACATCGCGGGTGATGGACGGGTTCTCGTCCTTGCGCCCGATCTTGTCCACTTCATCGATATAGATGATGCCAGTCTGCGCCCGCCCCACGTCGCCATCCGCCGCCTGCAGCAGCTTGAGGATAATGTTCTCCACATCCTCGCCAACGTAACCCGCCTCGGTCAAGGTGGTCGCGTCTACGATAGCAAAAGGCACATCCAGCATGCGGGCCAGGGTTTGCGCCAACAGGGTTTTGCCTGTCCCCGTGGTGCCGATCAGCATGATGTTCGACTTGGTCAGTTCGATCCCGTCGCTGGTGCGCTGGCGGTTCATGTAGATGCGCTTGTAGTGGTTGTAGACGGCGACCGCCAGCTTCTTTTTGGTCTGTTCCTGCCCGATTACGTATTCATCGAGAAAGGTCTTGACTTCCTGCGGCTTGGGAAGCGTGTTGGGCGTGGCTGCGGCGGGAGTTGCGGCGCGGTCATCTTCCAGGATCGAATTGCAGACCGCCACACACTCATCGCAAATGTAGGCCCTGGGATAATCGCTTGGCGACGAAATCAGCTTGGCCACCGCGTCCTGCGACTTGTGGCAGAACGAACAGCGTAGGATTTCCTCAGTGCCTGTTCGGTTTTTCACTCGGCTCAACTCCTTGCTTACCCTAACCTCGTTTTGCCTTGACCTCCCGGCTCCTTAGCGCTCGTTGCCCGTGGGGAAGCGGGGAGAGATCGTTTCGCGCCGAGACCTCCCAAGTATAATCGGCGAAGGCCGATCATACCCTTCATCTGGTCTTATAGATGATATCGTCTATGATTCCATATTCCTTAGCCTGCTGCGCGTTCATGATGAAGTCGCGCTCCACATCCTTCTCCACCTTCTCCAGCTTTTGCCCGCTGTGTTTGGCAAGTAACTGGTTTGTAATCTCGCGCATACGCAGGATTTCACGGGCGTGAATATCAATATCCGTGGCCTGACCCGAAAGGCCCCCCATCGAAGGCTGATGGATCAAAATGCGCGAATTGGGCAGCGCCAGACGTTTCTTATTCTCTCCCGCCGCCAGCAGAAGCGCAGCCATCGAAGCCGCCTGGCCAATGCAAATCGTGGTCACATCATTCTTGACGTACTGCATGGTGTCATAAATCGCCATCCCTGCAGTAATGGATCCCCCCGGCGAATTCACATACAACTGAATGTCCTTCTCCGGATCCTCCTGCGCCAAAAACAGCATCTGCGCAATCACCAGGTTGGCAATATTGTCGTCAATCGGCGTGCCAATGAAAATAATATTGTCCCGCAAAAGCCGCGAGTAAATGTCATAAGCCCGCTCCCCCCGCCCGGTTTGCTCAATTACCATCGGAACCAGCAATTGTTCACCTTTGCCTTTCACACTTCTGCTCCCTGCAGCTCTTCTTGGGGGATCGGAAGCGACCTACGCGGACTGATGATACAGGAAGTCGAGGGTCTTCTCGTTGCGGATTCTATTCCGGATTCTATCCAGCGCCCCTTCGCGTGTCAAACGCGACCGGATGATTTCCAGCGACTGTTTCGACTGCTCGGCCAGAGCTTCGACCTCGCGATCGATTTCCGCGTCACTGACCTCGATTTTTTCCTCCTCGGCGATTTTCTCCAGTAACAGCGCAGCTTTCACTTCCTGCACCGCCTGATCCCGCTGTCCTCCCCGCAAGCGGTGGAGATCCATCTTCTTCATGTCTTCCGACTTCATGCCCCGAGACGCGAGCGCCCGCAAGCCGCGCTCCAGGCGGAGATCGATCTGATTTTCTACCAATGCTTCTGGTACTTCAAAGTCGTTGCGCTTTACTAGTTCTGCAACCAGCTTGTCCTTGGCTTCGCGCTCGGCGGTGTGTTTCTTCTCCGCTTCCATGTCCTCGCGGATCCGTTTTCGCAAAGCCCCAAGGTCGGCAAACTCTCCCAACTCTTTGGCGAACTGATCATTTACTTCGGGCAAGCTCTTCTGCTTGATGGCCTTCACTTTTACCGTGTAGGTAAACGTCTTGCCTGCGAGCCGCTGATCGGAGAAGTCTTGCGGATAATGCACATCAAACGTCCGCTCATCGCCCGCCGACGCGCCCCGCAAGTTCTCGGTGAACTCGGGCATCGTGCCCGGGCCGCCGATTTCGACCAGAATGTCGTCCATGTGTACTGGGTTCGACCCGGTCGGACCAGGCTTGGTTGAATCTGGTTTTGTTGAATCAGGCGCTGCTGAGCTTTCTGCCCCGCCTTCCACATTCTTCGGTTTTCCGTCGAGCGAAACCTGGGCAAAGTCACCATCGCCCAGCGGGCTTCCCTCGATCGCGGTGAACGTAGCCCGCTGCTCTTGCAGGCTCTTCAGCGACTGCTCGACTTCCTCATCGGTAACCGAAATATCCGGCTTGTCGGCGCGCAGCTCCTTATAGTCTTCGACCCGGATGGTCGGCATCACTTCAAAGCTGGCTTTGAAGCGCAGCGGCTCTCCATCGTGGAGGTGCAGATCGGTGACTCGTGGCTGCGACACCGGCAGCAGGCCCAGCTTGTCGGCCTCCTTGCGGAAATATCGCGGCACCAGCGCTTCCACCACATCGCTCTTGATGCCCTCGGCAAAGCGCTGCTTAATAATGGAGGCAGGGGCGTGGCCGGTGCGGAAGCCGGGGATGCGGGCCAGTTTCTGGTACTTCTGGATCAGAGTTTCGGTTTCGCGGGCCACTTCGGCCGCCGGGATCTCCACCTGGATTTCCCGCTTGGTACTGCTACTGGTTTCAGTGGGGCTCACGTTTGCCTTTCGGTGTGTCCGCCCGCGGTCGAAGAGTTCGTGCCAATTCGGACCGCCCGGCGACCACCGGCGTACAGTCTTGAGTGTAAAGACAGAGGGAGAGCAGCGTCAAACGGCGGAGGGCATTTTTCGAGACCATTTTGGGACTTTAGTAACTGCGGTGGCTGTGTGGTCACGGGCGACACGCCCGCGAAGGAGGACACCGGCGCAGACCAAGCGGAACACTCACCGCTGACCGTGTGCAGACAGCAGTCCCTCGCTCGTCCCCGGATAGCGAAGCTCATGGCTCGAAAGCACAGGGACACGCTATAAACTGGTGCGATCAAATCGACGACTCACCGCGAATTCAACGTTTATAATCTAGAAGCGGGATCGCAAGCTCCCGATTTTCCGAGGATAGGACATTTACATGGCCGGGCAGACTGTGAGATTTGTCGCCGTCAAGACCGTAAAAAGACCTGCGACGGTGAAGTTTAAGACGAAGTCGGGCGAAACGGTCTCTTTCAAGGCACTGAAGACTGTCAAGAAGAAGGAAGCAGTGCAGTTTCGCGCGAAGAGAAAATGAAGCGCATCTATTTAGACAGCAATGTTTTGATTGCACACTTTTCGGTGGACAAGGCAGAAGAGGCGAAGAAGAAGTTGGTGGAGAATGCCCTGCTCGTCTTCGCGCAACTCAAGGATGTACAGCTTTGTACATCGATGTGGGCCATAACTGAGACAGTGAACATCTTGGTGTCGAATAAGAAAATGGACCGCGGGGAAGTCGCGGAGATTGAGAGTCAGTTTGTAAGCGAGCGTCGCCTAAGGGACTTGAAGATACTCTTCATCGAAGTCAGCCCCCAGAAGGACTATGACTTCATGGAGTTTTTCTATCATGTCAGACAAGGTATTCTCAAATATCATTCCGGAGTAGGGGACATAATCCATAGCGTCATAATGAAAAACAACGGCATCGCAGAAATCCTGACATTCGATGAGAAGGACGATTTTAAGCAGATACCCGGCCTGACTGTGCTTCATCCGAAGGACATCAAGATTTAAGAGTGGAAGGGTTAGGGCTGTCGTCGTATGCCCCAAGAAGCGGTCTTCACCTTTCCGGATCGAACCTCTTCGAGGCGGCGGAGGATTTCTTCCTGCCACGCCGCTTCAGCATCTTCATCGACGGTGTTGTCCAGACTTTCGATCAAACTGCCAGCCAGATCCGCGCGCTCCTTGTCAGGTAAGGCAAGGGCTTTCTTGAGCAATTCTTGAGCTTCCTGAATCATGAACTAGATTATATCCCCGGTCAAAAGCCCGTTCCTAGACGACGAGTGTTGCCACCCACCTTTCAAGAAATCCGAAGCCCCTGATCTTTGAATTTGAATTGGAATACACGTCCACGACATCTCCTTCAGAATATTCTTAAGACTCTTTACAAATGACTAAGAAGGTAGATAATGTTGGCCTTTGATCAGAGAGGCGGCAAATGAGCGTCTTGTCCGAAAGCTCCCCCTCGGTATCCCGTCAAGATTTGTCATTTCTCTGGCTTGAGATAACCGCGAAGTGCAATTTGGAGTGTATCCATTGCTATGCTGATTCGGGGCCGCGGCGGTCGCTCTTCGGCGAGATGAGCACCGAAAAGTGGCTCACCGTGTTGGCTGACGCGTCAACCCTAGGGTGTCGTCAAGTCCAATTTATCGGAGGCGAGCCTACTCTACATCCGGACCTAGTTCGAATGCTCTCCTTTGCCTCGGAGCGGGGATATTCATTCATCGAGGTCTTCACGAATGCAACTCACATGGATGATCGTCTGCTTCGCACTTTTGTTGAGCATCGGACTCACATCGCCGTCTCCTTCTACAGTGATGACCCGGAAACACACGATTCCATCACGAAGCGTCCGGGAAGCTTTGATCGCACGGTGGAGAGTCTCCGAAGCATGATCTCTGCTGGCCTACCATTGCGAGCAGGAATTATTGAAATGCGGGAGAATGCTGGTCACGCAGCTAGTGCAAGGCTCTTTCTGGAAAGTATCGGTGTGCGCGACGTTAAGGTGGACTTCCGCCGCGGCGTCGGGCGCGGTGCAACGGTTTTGCCCTCGCCTGAGCCTATGGAAGCACTGTGTGGCGAATGCTGGAAGGGTAAGCTGTGTGTTACTTCTTTTGGTAGGATCTATCCATGCGTTTTTTCCCGATTTGCTGACCTAGGAAGCGCAAATGACGGCATTGGCAGCATTCTTGGCAGTGACCCACTACTAGACTTTCGTGTTGCTCTGAAGAAGCACTGTGACGACAGAGAGGCCAAAGAGAAGCTTCGCCCGAGCGTTTTGGAAGACTTGACCAAAGATCTTCGCCAAGAAACTTGCAGACCAACCTGTTCTCCCTGCAACCCGGACGATTTCATTGAGTGCGCTCCAGGTGGGAGCCCGTGTAACCCAAATTGCGGTCCCTTATCCAAATGCGGGCCTTTTTCTGCGGGTCCTTGTAACCCAGAGCAAGGCTGTGACCCGACGACCAGGTGGTGCGAGCCCGCCCGCTGAATGAACTTAGCGGCGTTAGTGTCTAGCTTGCAGGCGACGACATCCTCGCGCATCCCAGGAGTGCCACCTTATGACGACCCCTTGTACGAACGGGACAGAAAAATGATCGGTACCCATATGAAGAAAGAATTGATTGCGTTGTTGGTTGTGGGCGCACCACTCGCTTTACTCTCAACTGGTGCGGCGGCTCGCCAAAGCCTGCCGCAAAACAAGCCAAGAGCAACCGCGCCGGGGTGCTCTGACAACTCGGGGAAGAATCAGAGCCCCACAATTGAACAGGAGCGATTGCAGTTAGAAAGGCAGAAGCTTGCAGCTGACGCGGACACGGAGAGCAGAAAACTTGGGATCGAGCAAGCTAAACTGGACATCGAGAAATCAACAGCAAAATGGTCGGTGATGGCCTCGACAGTCCCTCTTATGGTCGCCCTGATGACCCTAGCGTACAGCGTATGGAGCTTTCGCCAGCAAGGCCGACAGCAGGTCGAACTCAAAGCAGCCGAGTTTGCATTTCTAGGTAAGACCCCCGAGGCGGTGCGAAACAGGGCCAAAGCCCTGAGGCAGATTTTTGGCCGTCACCTTCCCACCGACTTTGGGAACTCTTTTGACCCCAGCGACTACGGCGGGGGCAAAGAGGACCCTGAAAGTAAGAAGTTCTTTGTAGAACTCTTACTTAAATACCCTGAACGGAGGACGGAGCTAACCCAACTCTGGGCAGAGCTCTTTGGAGACGAGTGGCTTAAGAGAGTGAAGCCGCTTCTGAATGCAAAAACGGTTGAAGCGCAAGACAGTTCCGGAAAAATCACAGGCTAAGGCAGGAGACTGATAGAATCCGATGCGTCCCTCCCGGTGAGTTACCAACATGCGGGTAGACCCAGACCTCGTGCTCAAGTTCGCAACGCCCGCAGGCGTGATTGGCGGCTTTGTGAGTCTGGTTTACACAATCAACAATGTTCGACGACAGATTAACGCCCAAATACTCATGAAATACACCGAGCGATATGAGCACATACTCGATGGGTTTCCAGAGGACGCTCTTCTCGGGCGATTCGATTCGCATGCACCACTCCCGCCACAAAGTACACAGTTAACCATCTGTCTTCTGAAGTATCTGAATCTCTGCTCCGAGGAGTACTTCCTCTGGAAGAACAAGTATTTGGCGAAAGCCGTATGGGTTGTCTGGGAAGGCGACTTAAAGAGAATTATCGGAAGCCCGCTCCTGCAAAGGGAGTGGCCTCGTTTAAGAGCAGAATACTTGTCACATCGGGATTTCCTGGAATATGTGGAGCGCATCCAGGCCGAGCACAAAGCACCAAGAGCAGCCGCATCTGGATGAAGTCTCGTATCATATTTCTTCGAGGATGGCCGACTACAATTTCCTGGCGCGCGACCGGCCTGACGGGGGCTGGGGGCTGGCCCACCTAATCTCCACTACGCCAACAAGAGGCAGATCCGTCCGTGCGTTTCCTGCAAGGGTGGTAACGAGTGCGAGAGCGCAAGGCATCCACTTCTGAAATAGGATGAGACCCGCCGCTTTGGGAGTTCGAGCGCTCACCTTTCAAAGGCGTTAAAGGTGGGGCATCCTTATCTTGTTTCATCTGCCAAGAGAGTGCGCCGAGATCTTCGATCCGCGCGAACGTCGTCGCGCCCTTGCGGGGCGTGAATCGAAATGAAAGTTGTGGCGGCATGGCTGAAGCCATACCCTGATACGAATCGAGCATTTTCCCGCCGCCTGTGGAGCCATGCCCTTTCAAGTCTCGCGGGCGAGGGCGTCCGCGCCACATAGGACAGGCGGGCGAGACGCCCGTTCTCCATTGACGGGTGTGTGATCGTCCGGTTGCCGGAAGAGCAAAGCCGACAGCCGCGGACAGGAGTGTCCGCGCTACGCGGGAAATTCGCGGCCTCGCGGAGTTGTCAGCGGAGTGCAGAGATCCTTCGTTGGCAGTCCGCGGCTTCGCCGCGGACTCCGCTGCCTCAGGATGACAGGGTAGGAGGGGAGAGTGGAATGTCCTCTCCTTGGGTTAGAAGTGGTTGTCCGTCAAGAGCAATCCTTGCCCCGTTGGGGCTGGGGTGTTTCCGGCTCTCTCCCACGGCGGCACCGTGTGCTGTATTCTTGCGCCGCTTCGCGGCTTGGCTGGTCCGATTGCCCTTGCTGGGCCTGAATCGAAATGAGAGTCGTGGCGGCATGGCTGAAGCCATGCCCTGATACGAATCGAGCACTTTTGCAGCCTGTGAGGCCGTGCTCTTTCAACGCTCGCGGACGTGGGCGCCCGCGCTACACGATGTTCGGTTTTGCTCGCGTCCTCCGCTGATGACGGGTCACCGGGAGGGCGATGCGGACTTTTTCTGGCGCTCAGCGACAATTTTTTGCAGGCGCTGTTTTTCGATGGCTACTCCGGCGCGGGCCGCCTGGGCCATCTTTTGCGCCATTTCTGTCCAGTTCACGGCCATGGCTTGAGAATGCTCCAATCCGGCGTTTTGTTAGACGACTTTGGTGCTCGTAGGATCAACAACTTTGCGGGCCGGGCCCTGGATGATGGGAGTGGGGTCGCCGCCCCTGCGGGGCCTGAATCGAAATGAGAGTTGTGGCGGCATGGCTGAAGCCATGCCCTGATACGAATCGAGCATTTTTGCCGCCTGTGAAGCCATGCTCTTTCAAAGCTCGCGGGCGAGGGCGCCCGTTTTCCATCGACGCGGCGACAGACCGACTTCGACGGCGGCTAGGGATCTTTCGGCTGCGTAGCTTCTTCGCTTCGCGACGAAGCTACTGCGCTCAAGATGACAGTTTCTGAGGAGAAATGGGATTGGCTGTGGTGGGTCGCGCCTTGCGGGCCTGAATCGAAATGAGAGTCGTGGCGGCATGGCTGAAGTCCGGCCCTTCCCAGAACCTGCCTGAATCATTACTTTACTTTTTTCGCTGCCTCTGAAGCCATGCCCTTTCAAATCTTGCGGCTTTCAAGAGGTGGGCCGCGCTCAAAGGCGGTTCCTTAGGATTTGTTCAACGTCTCGACGACCGTGAAGAATGGAGACTACCTCCAACGGCTTCGTGTCGGGTTTATAGACAATCAGATAGGAGTAGACCGAGAAGAACTTCACTGCTTCGTCGGTCAAGTTCTTGCGCCAGTGTCCTGCGCCGGAGTTTCCTGCGAGAAAAGCAATCCTTTCGCGGATGGCAGCTTCGACGCGGTCTGCCATTGCAACGCTGCTTTGTTTCCTAATGTACCGCCAGATTTGGACAAGATCGTGCGCAGCTTCCGGGGCAAGAACGTAGCGCGATGTCATTCCGGTTTGGTTTTGAGCTTCGCCAGGTAGTCGTCGAGTTGGTCTTCGGGAATCCCCTCGTCCCGGTCGAGTTGATCCATGCCGCGTCGGATCTTCGCGTTGATGGCGTTCCGGTTCTCCAACAGCCACCGGTCTTGTTCTTCCTGGGTTTCGAGCAAGCGAAGCAACATCTCTTCGACGCTGCCGGAGCCGGTCGCCTGGAGCTGCTTCTGGATTCTGGCCTGCAAGGCTGCGTCGCGGATTTCGATGTTCACGTTTAATTCCTCTTCAGCGAACTTTCTTAGCGAGCTGGCGAAGCACTTGCTCGCCCGGTATGGTTTTGACTTTGCCGGAGCGAACGTCGTCCAGCCGGCGCTTGATTTCTTCTGCCCAGGCCTCTTCGACTCCTTCTTCGGCGGGACCGTCGTCGAGGCTCTCAATCAAGCGATCGATTAGCAGGCCGCGTTCGTGGGTGGAAAGCGTCAGCGCTTTTTGAAGGACCTCGGAAACTTGCGGAGTCATCTGCGCCATGAGCACCTCACCCGCTCATTCTATCGCAGGCCGCGTCCTAGGCCGAACCCTCACAAAGCGGGGCCTTCTGGTTTGCCCAGGAGGTGCCAGGCTTCCTGATATTGGGCGAGGGGGTTCTTGCCGCGGAATCCTGGGGGAGCGAGCAGGAAGCTTCTGCGTCCCGCGACCACGCTTATGGGGAGGATGTACCAGACTTTTTCGGGCATGAGGTAGGCGACTACGAAATCGAGTTCGGACTTTTTGTAGGCCACGACGCGGCGGTGGGTGATGCGCTGAACGCAGAGCTGGTAGCGGCCGTCGCGTACGCAGGTACTGGTTTTCACCTGGACACGCCACAGCTGGTTGCCGCCTTCGACCATGAAGTCGTAGCGATGCATTTGTCCGTAGGGCTTGCCGACGACGTAGCCGAGGCTCATGGCTTTGTGGACGAAGGCGACTTCTCCGAGGTCGCCTCGGCGGGTGATGGCGATGCCGCGGGCTCGGGCGGCTCTCTGGGCAGAGCTTCGGCGGGACGCGGGAGTGCGTCTCGGTGAAGCGCCCTTGGTTTTTTGCATTGGTTCGGAAAAGATGTCCCTGAAGCAGTCCCAATAAAAGAAAAGGCGCAAGCTCGAAGAAGCTTGCGCCCAACTTGATCTCTACTTCTAGAATAGCAAATCCGGAGGGGTAAACCCGCCAAATTTTCAGATTTATTTCTGCCGCTGAATCATGGACTTGGCGGGAATTGGCCGCCTCAGGGGGCTTGACAAGATTTTGGCCGGAGGACGGTTTCGGCTCAAAAAATCATCTTCAGAGCCAGTTGTACCTGCCTGGGAGCATAAGCATTAGTGGCCTGGAGTGGGTTTCTCGGAACCTGATAATGACCCGGGTAGTAATTGATGCCGAGCTGGGTCCCAATCTTGATGAAGTACGCCACGTTACTCTGCAAACCGTCTTCGGTGACCTGGACGCGCTTGTTATCGCGATTCAGCAGGTTAAAGGATTCCACAACCAGGTCGAGCTTCAGCCGATCGCGTAGATAGAGGCGCCGAGTCAGGCGCGAGTCGGTGCTCGCGTAATCAGGTCCGAGAAACGAATTGCGGCCCGCTCCCGGAAGCCGGTCGTTGGTGCCGTTGCCATCCTGATTGGGGTCTCCCGAAACCATCACGTTCTCCGGCCGCCCGCTGCCGAAGGTAAGCACTCCCGCCAGCTTCCAGTCATTGAACACCCTGGCCAGGAAAGGCTGCTCGCGCCCGAACGGCTTGGGGTCAGCTATCCATGCAAACATAAGACGGTGGCGCTGGTCGGTGACGCTGGGGCCGCGTTCGGCGCTGGTGTTATAGGAATTCTGCACCACGGCGGGTTGTCCGGCGACTAGTGCGTCCTGGCCATCGTCGATGGCTTTGGCGAAGGTGTAGGCGAGGCGGAAGTAGAGACCGCTGGTCATCTGGCGGTGAATGGAGAAAGTCATCCCGTTGTAGACGCTGGATGCGGCGCTTTCGAAAACGTCGATGGCGCCGAGTTGCGGGAGCGGGCGCGCGAGCGGGTTGATGCACGGGGGAAAAGGGCAGGTGAAAGACGGAGTCATCTGCCAAGTGGAAAACGAATCCACGTTGTAGAAGGTGCCCAGAAAGTTGATGCCCGAGGCATCGTAGACCGGATACTCCACGTTCACCGGCGGCGGCAGGTTCACGTCGCGGGCGCGGATCATATCTACCCCATGCACATACATGTACGAAACTCCCACCGCCAAACGGTGGGCCACCTCTTTTTCGAGGCCGAGGCTGGCTTGCTCCACCTTTGGCGTCTTGAAGTTTGGGGAGAACGCGGAAACGCCGCCCTGCGAATATTGCTCCAGGCTTGGCGGCAAGGTGCACGAGGTCGCGTTGAGCGGGCAATTCACCAGCGCGTTTGGATATTGCGGGAAGACTTGATGGTCGTAGTAATTGGAATTATTCAGAAACAGATTGGTCGAGGTAAATCCGTTATCGGTGGCAATGGTGGAAGTGTAAATCTGCGGAATGCGAGTGTAGAACCAGCCATAGCCCGCTCGCACCACGAGCGGCCGCTCGCTCCCGAACGAGTATGCTAGGCCCACGCGCGGCGCAAAGTTGTTCGGGTTGAAAGGGATCTTGCCGGAATCCGGCCACAGCGGATTAGTTAGCAGTCCCTTCTTAGTGAAAGTCTGCAGGTCGTAGCGCGCGCCGAGGCTGATGGCAAGGTGGCTGGTGGCGCGGATTGTATCCTGCAAAAAGCCGGAGTATTCGTTGGTGTCGGGGTGGCTCGACTGCGATCCGAAATTCTGAATGTAGTATTTCGGGACATCGTGGGCGTACGCGCGGAGTGGCGTTAGCAGCAAGCCCGCCTCCATAGGCGCGAAGGTGAACGGATTCACTTTGATGGGATCGAAAATGTACTCCCCGCCGGACTGCGCCGGGAAATAGTTATAGATCCAGGTGAGCAGGGCGTCGCCGCCGAACTTCCAGGAATTCCGCTTGCCTTCGAGACTGATAGTCTCGGCCAGATGCAGGCGATGTTCACGGGTTTGGCGGGGCAGGATGTTGGAACGTCCGAAGCCGTCGATGGTGCTGCTGATTTTGGTGAGAGGATCGGTGGTGTTGGTGCTGGATTGCTGCAGATCGCGCGAGAACTGGGCGCGCAGATGGCTCACCAGCCGCCAGGAAAATGTGCTGGTCAGGGAGAGCGATCCAGTTTCCGTGGCCACCTGTTCCTGACCGTTTTCACTGATGGCATTGGTGGTGAGCGGGCTGGATGGATCCAGGAAGACGTTGTTTTGTCCGTAGTAGCGAGAAGTGCTGAGGCGCGCGGAAAGTGCTTCATGCGACGTGAGGGTGAAATCGAGTTTGAAGAAGGCGGCGTTGCCCAGCATCTTCGACGGGAATTCACCGGCGAGCGTGGACAGCCGCGCGGCCGCGGCGAACACCACCGCCTGATCACTGGCTTCATAGTCGCCGTCGTGCAATGGCCCTTGACCTAGTTGGGGAACGATTTTCGAGCTTCCATCCAGAAAGCGCACCACCGTGGGAACGTGAAAAATGTGCTGGTCGAATCCACCAAAGAAAAACAAGCGGTTGCGGTGGATGGGACCGCCCAGGGTGAGCCCGAATTGCTGCTGCTGCGCGTGGGGCTTGAAGTCGAGGAAGGGTTGGGTGGCGCCGAAGGCGCTGTCTCGAAGGAAATAGAAATCGGTTCCGTGCAGCTGATTCGACCCCGATTTCGTGACCACGTTGATGACCGCGCCTCCGGCGCGTCCCAATTCCGCGCCGTACGTGTTGGACGAGACCCGGAACTCCTGCACCACTTCGTTGGAGAACTGGTAAGGCGCGCGATAGCGGCCACGAGCCTGGGCGAAGAAGGCGTTGTTGTTGTCGGCCCCGTCCACCAAATAGCTGGACTGATAACCGCGGATTCCGCCGAAAGCCAAATCCCCATTCGAGCCCGAAGTCAGCCCACGCGGGTCTTGGGTGACGCCGGGAGTTAGAAGGGCGAGGTCGGTGAAGCGGCGCCCGTCGAGCGGCAGTTCCTCGATCGCGCGTTTATCGATCAACGAGGACACGGCCTTGGATTCGGTTTCGACCAGAGGTTGGTCGCCCGTAACCGTGACCATCTCTTTGGCGCCGCCGACCTGCAGCTTGAACTCGATCACGGTAGTCGCGCCCACGTCCACGTGCAGCTTGGGAGTGAGTTCTGGCGACATGTCCGGGGCGACGGCACGCGCGGAGTACTCTCCCGGCGGCAGCAACTCAAACACAAATTGTCCCTCGGAATCGCTGGTCACAAAGTAGCGGAAGCCCTGGGCATCGTCCACCAGCGCGATCGAAGCGTCGACAATGCGGCTGCCGGAGGAATCGCTGACGGTCCCGCGAATCGCCCCGGTAGAAGCGTCCTGCGCGCAGACAGAGATGGAGAATAGGAAGATGAGGCAAGCGGCATATGAAGACAAAAGGCGCGGCATCGGACGTCACCTGCAAAAACTAAGGATGAAGGTGAGTCCAGACCAAACGGGAGACAATTTCTGTATAACACTGCGGAGCGTGCGGTGTCTGTGCGGTGCGGGTTTTTCTTTTAGGATGCGTCCCGAGACGGGAATGCGAGCCTCAACAATGTAGGCGCGGGCGTCCACGCCCGTGCCCCGGCGAAAATCACGTAGCCCCGGACGCCTCGTCCGGGGCCAGCGCCAACAACCAAATCCTTCTTGACTCGCCGATGTTCAGGGAGTATAAATTGCCGCAGTTTCGGCAGAGCCAGCCGCTGTCAACATTCCGCAGTGTTCAAGCGACCTTCTCCTGCTCTGCCTAAGCTGATCGGTTCATTCCCTAGGGCGTCCCGGTGGCCCTCGCACGACCGGCGCAAAGAGGCGTCACCGTCGCAAGACCGTTAGGCGTTGGCGCGCTATTGAAACACAAACTCAGCGTCCGAGAGTTGCAGCGAGATTTCCGGCCAGAATTTGGGGGGCGCTTTCCGCCGCAACTCTTCAAGGAGAGATTTATGAAATCCAGATTGATCATGTGCTTCACTGCGATTGCGTCGTTCGCTGCGCTAGCGATCCCAGCCGGAATCGTCGCGCAGAGCAATGAGAACACGGGCAAGCACCATCACTACAAGTTCATCGACATGGGTACTTTCGGCGGCCCCGAGAGCTACATCAACAACGCCATGTCGCTAGGGGCACCCAACCAAGTAAATAGAAGTGGGACAGCGGTGGGCTCATCAGCGACGTCCATTCCCAGTCCTCCACACAGCAATTTCTCCATTTGCGGAGGCCTTGATGGTACCGTCCATTTTGTCTTCCGCGCATTTCAGTGGCAAGACGGTCACGTGAGAGACTTGGGGGCGCTGCCTGGATACCACAACTGTAGCGTCGCGACCTCGATCAACGCGCGCGGGGAGATTGTTGGGTATTCAGAGAACGGTCGGATTGACCCGCTGACCGGCATACGCCAGATTCGTGCTGTGCTGTGGAGGGAAGGAAAAATCCGGAATCTCGGCACATTTGGCGGAAATCACAGCCTAGTGGGCTCAGTCAATGACCGGGGCCAGGTAACAGGATCCGCACTGAACGCGATACCTGATCCCTTCTCCTTTTACGATGTGTTGTTGGGTTCTTCTAACGGAACGCAAACCCGGGCGTTCCTCTGGCAGGACGGGCGTAAGCAGGATTTAAAGACCCTGGGCGGCCCCGATGCGGCGGCCTCCTTCGTAAACAACGACGGTCAGGTCATTGGGATTTCGTATATCAATTCGATTCCGAATTCCACTACCGGGCTTCCCACGGCGGACCCGTTCTTTTGGACGAAGAGCCGTGGAATGACAGACTTGGGAACCCTGGGAGGCGTTTGGGGTGCAGCGAGCGCCCTCAATAACAAGGGCCAGGTCATTGGCACTTCGAGCCTTGCTGCCGACCCAGGGGCATGTCTTGGCATAGGGAACACCGCAAACTGCCACCCCTTTCTTTGGGACGCCGCAAAGAACAATGGAAACCTCCTTGACCTAACTGTGCAAAGCGGAGGGAAATTCGTCGCCGCTAACGCGATCAACGAACACGGGGACATCGCTGGCCTTGGTGACTTTTCAGGCACAAACGACGCAGCGCTCTGGAGCAACGGCGTAGTCACGGACCTCGGACATCTGGCTGGGGATTGCTCCAGTCAGGCATTTGCCATTAATTCGAGAGTCCAAGTGATTGGCTGGTCGGTATTATGCAATGGCTTCGTTCGCTCGTTTCTGTGGGAAAACGGCTCAATGGTTGACTTGAACACATTGATTCCTCCTAACTCGAGTTTGTATTTGTTAGAAACGCTTGCAATCAACGATCGTGGAGAGATTGCTGGCGACGGAGTGCCACACGGCTGCACGTATGATGGTACCTGCGGGCATGCTTACTTGCTGATCCCATGCGATGAGAATCATCCCGGCATCGAGGGCTGCGACTACAGCATGGTGGACGCGATCCCGGTGACGCAAGTTGGCCCGGTATCTCGTGCCGTCTTCAGCGGCACGCAGCGCCTATTCCCGCCATCACGAACTAATCGGTTTCGAGTTCCTGGGTTCGCAAACGCGCCTGCCAATTAGGATCGGCGAAGGGGGCGGATACAACCAATCCGCCCCGCTTCCTCGCGAGCTTCTCTGGGTCAGCTCTGCCCGAGGGTATTTTCGACTGAAGCAGCAAAGCTTGTCCGTCCCGGACGAGACGTCCGGGGCTACGTGATTATCGCGGGAACGCGGGCGAGGCCCCCCGCGCCTACACAGACGGGCGGGACGCCCGTCCTCCATGTGTCAGCGCGCCAGCTTTTTTTGCACCAACTCTTCTACCCGTTGCAACACTTCGTCTTCCGACAAGCTGGTGGAATCTACGATGGTTGCGTCGGGAGCTGGCACCAGCGGTGATGCTGTGCGGGTGCGGTCCCGGTGGTCGCGTTCGCGCAACTCGGCGGAGGTGGCCTGGGCCGCGGTTCCCTGCAGGTTTTGTTGCTGCAAGCGCCGCTGCTCGCGGACCACCGGATCAGCATCAAGAAAGATCTTCACGTCGGCGTTGGGAAAAACTTTGGTTCCGATGTCACGCCCTTCCATCACGATGCCGCCACCCGCGCCCAGTTCCTGCTGGCGCGCAACCATCCACTCGCGCACTTGCGGATGAACCGAGACGCGCGAGGCCCCGATGGTTACATCGGTATCGCGGACGCGCTGGGTTACGTCGCGTCCGTCGAGCAGAACCCGAGTGCCGCTCGAAGTCGTCTCCAGTTGGATGCGGGAATCATGCGCCAGTTTGGTGAGCGCGGCTTCGTCGTCGAAGGAAATATCCCATTCGATGGCCTTCAGCGCCAGCGCGCGGTACATGGCACCACTCTCCAGGTTGGCATAGCCGAGCTTGCGCGCCAGGCGGGACGCGATGGTGCTCTTGCCCACGCCCGCGGGGCCGTCAATGGCGATGATGAGTTTGCGTGAAGGGTCGTGCATCGCGAAGCTACAGATTGTACACGCTGCGCTGACTCGGGTTTTGGCGATGTGCGACCGGGGCTGCGATCACGCCACAGGACCAGGATCAGTAACGTCTGGTCCACACTGACCATCACAAGATTTTGCAATAACTTTACAAATCCTAGCACCAATGATGTACCGCCGATAATATATACTTCCAAAATCCTTCAGGGTCCGCTGTGCTTGCCAGAAGTGAGCGGTCTTATAAGTTGATCGAGGAGGAAACATGTTCAGCGTCCGAAAGTCGGTGGTTGTGGGCGTGTTCATTGCCTGCTTCAGCGGGCTGGTGTGGGCTCAGGGCGGAGCCACTGGAGCCATTACCGGCACGGTTCAAGATGCGTCCGGGGCCGTGGTTGCAGGCGCCAAAGTGGATGTTGTGAGCGAGGGGACGGGCCAGGGGGAGCGCCATCTGACCACCGATTCTTCCGGAGTCTTCACCGCCACTCTCTTGCCTGTCGGCAGCTATGTGGTGCAGATTAGCGCCGCCGGATTTGCCACCACCAAGTTCCCTGGCGTCGTGGTGAACATCACGGAAACCACGCGCATGACGGCGGTGCTGAAGGTGACGTCGGTCAACGAGGTGGTCGAAGTTCAGTCGCAGGTCGCTCAGGTGAATACCACCGACGCCACTACAGGACAATCCATTAGCAGCACCACGATTACCGAACTCCCTCTGGCCACCAGGAATTTTCAACAGTTGCTGACGCTCTCGGCCGGTGCGTCGTCTGACTTGAACAACGCCTCCCAGTTGGGACGCGGGCAGGTGTTTATCCACGTCAACGGTGGACGAGAAGACAACAACAACTACCTGATCGAGGGCATTTCTGTCGCCGATTATTCGTTCGGAGAGTTGACCTACACGCCCCTGCCCAATCCCGACTCCATTCAGGAATTCAAGGTCAGCACCAGCCTCTACGACGCCACTCAGGGGCGCAATGGCGGAGGCAACATCAACGCCACTCTCAAGAGCGGCACGGCCAATTTCCACGGCGATCTTTGGGAGTACTTCCGCAATACCAAGCTGGACGCCAACGACTTCTTCCTCAATCGGGCGGGGCTCGCGCGGCCGGTGATTCAACAGAACATCTTTGGCGGCGATTTAGGCGGACCGGTCGGGCCGAAGGCAAAGCTGGGATACTTTTACGTGAACTATCAAGGCACGCGGCAGCGCAGCGGCGCTTCGCCGGGAACGTTCATCAACACCAGCATTCCTGTGATTCCTACGAATCGCTCTGCGGCATCGTTGGAATCGGCATTCAGTTCTCCGGCCGCGACGAATTGCCCTGCGGTAAACCTAACCCAGATCGACCCGGTAGCGCTTGCCCTGCTAAATTTCCAGAGCAATCAGTTCGGCAGTAATTTCCTGCTTCCCACGGTACCGGGCACTCCAGGGATTACGCAAACTTATAATCCAGCCACCAAGACATGCAGCTCGGCTCTGAACTACGGCCCGCTCACTCTCAGCAGTGTTGGCAGGTTCACCGACGATCAGTTCACCACCAACTGGGACCGCGAGTTCCGTGGCGGCAAGGATCGTCTCGCGTTCCGCTTCTTCTGGGCCGATTCCGATACCTTTCAGCCCTTCGGCGCCGATTCTTTCCAGATCCAGACCGGCGGCGTGCCTACGCCGAACAACCTGAATTTCCCTCTGGACATCCCGCTGCATAACCGGGTTGGCAGCCTCACCGAGACCCATCTGTTCTCCAATACGATCGTGAATGAGCTTCGATTTGGGGTCAATATCATTAGCGACAAATTGAACAATGAGCCCCCCGTCACCAATGCGCAAGTGGGAATCAACATCCCCACCGCGAATGGGGATCCGAATATATACCGCTTCACCTTTGGAAGCTGGGCCCTCGGCCCCTTTCCGCAACAATTGCAAGAAGCGCTTTCCGACAGCTTCGTTTTGCTGGATACTTTGGGATGGAGCCACGGGGCCCATCAGTTCCGCTTCGGCGGCGAACTGGACCGCACCACCATCCGCCGGAACCTGCCAGTCGCCGACAATGGGCTGTTATTCTTTGCCGGTCCTACAGGATTCCCTACCGACTTTCAAAGTTTCCTGGCTGGCGCCCCCGTCTTCGGGGAGGCCGGTGGTGGCGTGGGCAACCATGACTACCGCATTCCCGCATATTCCTGGTTCGCCCAGGATGACTATCGGGTGAGCAAGACGTTAACCCTGAACCTGGGCATGCGCAACGAGTTTGTGGGCGCTCCGTACGACGAACTTTGCCATCTCGGCAATTTGAATCCTGCGCTCGCCAACACCACGGGGCAACCCTTTCTGTATCCCACATGTGTGAATAAATTCAAGCTTCCCGGCCTGAGCGGAACCCTCAATCAGGCTGCACTCAAGAATGAGTACGCCACGGTGTGGGAGCCGCGCATCGGCTTCGCCTACGATCTGTTTGGCCGTCACACCACCACCATCCGCGGCGGCTACGGCATTTACAGCGTGCGTGAGGATTTGGGCGCGGTGGATAACTTGTCCTTTTCGGCGCCATTCTTCCCCATCGCGGTCAACTTCTTGCCCGGGCCGTACGGAACCAAGACCGGCGGCTTGCCGAATCTCTTTCAGCCCAATGGGAGCTTCACCGGGATTCCGCCGCTGGGCGTGCTGAGCCCCACTTTCGTACCCCAGGCTGCGCTCTTTAGTGGCTTCGCGCCGAAATGCACGCTCGGGAACGGAAATGCGTCAACCAATCCGGATCAATGCGGCCCCGGTTTTACCGGCAACGTAAACAGCTTTATTGGCCTGCAGGTTCCGCTGCACTGGATCGCAGCCACCACCCAGCAGTGGAACTTCACCATACAGCGGGAACTAGGCAAGAATTGGTTCGTAGAACTCGGATATGTCGGAACCAAGGGCACGCATCTGCGCTCGACATTCGATCCCGACCAAGCCACGTTGGCCACTCCCCAGAGCCCGGTTACGATTCCGGGGGTCACTTGCGCGGGGGTGAGAGGCGCGGGGAATTCGTGTCAGATCGTCGATACGACGGCGGAGAACGCCAACGCGCGCGCTCCTTTCTTAGGACTGGCTCCCAGCGCATTCGAGTCGTTCTCTCCCAATTCCGACTCGCACTACCATTCGCTGCAGGCAACCGTCTCCCACCGCTTCGCCAAAGGGCTGTATTGGCAGAGCGCCTACACCTATTCCAAAGCGATCGACGACGTTTCGACCGCTACGGTGGCCTTCGATACTCGTTTCAACGATCAGAACAACGCCCGCGACTCCCGCGGCCTGTCGGATTTCGACCGCCGGCAGCGCTTCGTGACCAGCGCGACCTACCAGTTGCCGTTCTTTTCGCATGCCAGCGGCTTTACTGGCGGGGCGCTCAGCGGCTGGGAAATCAGCGGTGTGCTGACTCTGCAATCGGGCCTGCCATTCACGCCTATCGATTCGGCTGGAGGGAGCGCGTACGCTCTCAGCAGTCCGAACCTCGCGACCCCGACCTTTGCGCCGGGGTTCAGTTGTGCCAACGCCTCCACTCCGGGCAGCGTCGAATCACGGCTCGCTCACTGGGCGAACCCCGCAGCCTATATGCCAGATGCGGTTATACCACTGGCCAGCGGCGCGCCCGGGGATTCCACCGGCTATGGCAACGCTCCGCGCAATTGCATCGTCGGACCACCCCAGAAGAACGTGGACTTTACGATCGGGAAGACTTTCAAGCTGACCGAGCGCCAGAGTCTCCGCTTCCGGACCGACTTTTTCAACCTCTTCAACCATCCGTCGTTTGCCAACCCATCGGCGACCGACGTCGAAAGTCCAAGCTCATTCACCCAGATCACCTCGGTCGTGGGCACTCCGCGGCTGATCCAGTTCTCGTTGAAGTATGGGTTCTGAAGAAGTGGGAGCCGGGCGGGTTCTCGCTCGGCTCCCGCATTGAATAGCCGCAAAGCGTGATGGCTCAAATCTGCCCAAAGGCCACCCTTCTATGATCGGCGGTGGTTGTGCAACTGGCTGGCACTGCTAGCGTGGTCCGCGAACCGGGCGCTGTTCCACCCGCAGTCCGAGCACCTTTACCCCAATCACCGAATTCATCCAACGTTCGCGCAGGTGATAGCGTCCACTTTCTTCGGCAAAAATCAGGCGCGGTGTGCCGGGATGCGATGCCGTGCGGATCGGTTCCGTCGCAATGCTGAATGATTCCCGCCCACGACCGGCTTGCAGATGGAAGGTTCGATTTTTCCAGCCGCCTGACGGTGTAGCTCCCCGCAGGGAACACGACCTGCTCGACCATGAAACCCAAAAACCGGGCGGGGCCGATCGCACGAGAGGAACAGGGGAACCACAAGGCAAGCAGTATGACGAAAAACCAGTGGTCAGTCCTCGGTTCTCAGTTTGTTTTTCAGAAGGGAAAATGGTGGCGACCTGAGAGCCTGCGCTTTCGGATTCTATTGCATTGAAAAATGAAAAAACTTGTCAGTCCCGTCTCGACCCGCTGCGTGGGAGCGATGCGAGGGAGCACGAGCGTGGACGCTCGCGCCTGCATTGAACCCCGCCTTTTCTGGTTACGGCGTAACTGTGACACAGGCAATGGCCGTACAAGTTGGAACCCCGTCTTGCAGAGGACAACCGACGGCTATCATCTGGACGTTAATCGGCACGATCGAAGCGTGCGGGTCGCCAGTTGGCGTACAAGCGTTTGGCAAGTAGTCGGCTGTCGACACCATGCCCGGCGGCGTGTAAACAACCGTGGGTGGCACGAGTTGGTCGGGTTGCTCGTCGCAAAGCTCCCTTCCGTTCTTTTCCTTAATGCAGCCTGGGCCGAAGGCGGTCCTCCCGCCTCCGCAAAAATCAACGATTTGGTTGCTGTTGCTGTCCGAGATGCATCCCAGCTCCCAGGTTATGGTTGCGGGATTGGCGCCGGTGATGACGGCGTTGTAGGAGTAGGGTCCGGTGCCCGCTTGAACTGTCTGGGGGCCGGTGATGGCGATGGTCGGAGCCCCGCTTCCGATGGTAACGTCGTTGAAATCGAAAGCGCTGGAGTCAACCGCCGAAGAAACCGTCACAGTCACCTTTGGGTTGGGAGGGACGATGGTTGGGGCGGTGTAGGTTGCGGTGAATTGTTGGCTGGTGTTGATTCCCGTGGGTGTGATCGTGCCGCATATGGATCCGGCATTGACACTGCAATCTTGACCAGTGCTCGTCAGAGTCCAGTTAATCGGGTCGGTGGTGTCAATAACCTGGTTCTTTTCCTGCGTCACCGTGTATAGGATTTGGTTATTGGGCGGTTGCACCTGCACGCTCTGGGGATCGCCTTGTCCTGGCATCAACGATTCTGTGAACACCGGAGGCGGGAGGATGGTTACTACCGCTCCCTGCAGCGGGGCGAGACCATCTGCCGTAACCGCAGTGACTGTAACCTGATCTGGGTTAGGGACGACTGCGGGAGGAGCGTAGGTTCCAAAGGATTGGCAACCGATAGGAGGTTGATCGATGGTGGGCGCGACGGTGCCGATTGTGCTGTCTCCCCCGGATTCGCCATTCACCTCCCAATCGTCGGCGACGACAGAGTCACCCAAGCCTTGAACCGTCGCGGTGAAATCCTTGCCCCCTCCGGATGCGTAGGCGGTTTCGGTGAGTGGACTCATCACGACCCTCGGCATCGCCGTAGCACTGATGGTAAGGGGCTGAGTAGCCACCGCCAATGAGTCGGCAGCGGAAACAGCAGAGACTACCACGGTCGCCGGGTTGGGTATGTTGGCGGGCGCGGTGTAAACAGCTTTTTCCGTTGTTGCCGGGGGCACAGTTATCGTTCCGACCGTCGTATTTCCTCCGGTGATTTTATTGACCTGCCAAACTACATCCTGGTTTTGCAGTCCGGAGACTGAGGCGGAGAAATTCACGGTGGTACCCACCGGTACGGCGGACGTGTTGGTGCACAGGTCGGGTGTGAGCGTGACTGTCGCTTTCTGAGCCGGAATGACGTTTACCAAGATCGAGGCTTGCGCGGCGGGTTGAGCATTGGAGACTGCGGTTACGAAAACCTGAGTCGGATTGGGGAGTACCGCCGGCGCGGTGTAGACGGCTGTACCTTTAGCACCAGTTGTGATCGTGCCTACATTCGGACCGCCTCCGCGTATGGCGTCCACATCCCAAGAGACTGTGGTGTCGTTTGCACCGGTCACGATGGCTTGGAACGACTGAGTTTGTCCTAGCGGCACGCTCGGCGGCACCGTCGGGCTAGTGATAGCCACTACCGTATTACCCACCAGGGACAAGTTGACCACGGCTGAGGCAGTCTCTTGGGGAATGGCGGCGGATTGCGCGGTGACGTGTACCAGGGCAGTCGGGTTCCCGCCAGGGACAGCCAGTGGAGCGATGTACGTTACCTGGTCCGGGGCGTCAGGCACGGGAAGGACTGTGCCCACTACTGCGTTTCCATTGGGCACATTTTCCACCAACCAAGTGACTGACGGATCGGGGTTGTTCACGGTGGCTGTGAACAGAGCTATCCCTCCCACCTCTAAATTCGCGGAAAGTGGCGCGATGGAAACGGGCGACGGAGTTCCATTGATCGAAACGGAAGCATTTGCGGTGGCGCTGTTGTCGGCATTGGCCACGGCGGTAACGGTAACGGTGGGCGGAGCCGGGATAAAAGGAGGCGCAGTGTAATTTCCGTTCTTATCGATGGTTCCGAATGACGAACTGCCATCGGTGGGATTAATGCCGCCCGGAAATCCGTTGACCAGCCAACTGACGCCGGCCTCGCTCGTGTTGGTGACGGTTGCGGTGAACGGCTGCGTGGTTCCGGTGGTTACGGTCATGGACTGAGGCGAAACGTTGACGGCGACCTGGCCAAGAGAACCTGTATTGATCGGGGCCGCACCCACTCCGCCGCATCCTAGCGAGGCGAGCAGCACACTCAGCGCTGCAGCAACGGCAAAACCCAGCCGAATACTCTTCAACATGAGGAACTCCAAACTGCGCGAGGCAGCGTGTCAGAAAATCGGATGGTCATAGTTCCTAATCAGCATGGTTCGATTCGATGGCTTGCTTACCAGCTTGCGAACTCTGCATAGCAGGCTGCAGGGGAGAAGCCAGCCGGAGCTGATCTTTCACCCAGCGCAAGAGCTTGTCTCCAGAGGCTGCGTTGGAAAACTTCTTGGTCGTGTCGAAAGCAACAATCTGTGCCGTCCCCGAGGCGGCGGCTTTGATGCGTTGCTGCACAACTCTTGGCGTGACCGAGTCGTCAAGCACTTGTTGCAGCCGAACGTGCTGGGATTTCAATCGCGGCAACCACTCCACTGGATCCAGGGGCGCGACCTTTTTCAGGAACTCCGGCTTCAGGTAGTTTGGGCGCTCCACCTCGGGAATCAGCGAGGACTTGGCCATCCAGTCCGGCCAATCTCCCCAGGGATCGATCAGGTCAATCGTTTTGATGCGCGGGTCCGCGGCGGCAGCCAGGATCGCGATGGTCCCGCCGGAGCCTACTCCGAACATGCCAATCCGGCTCATATCCAGATCGCCGCGCGTGGAGAGATAGTTCAGGATCATCTGAACGTCGTGTACGGAACTACCCAGCGCCTCCTGCAGTTCGCTAACGAACCACTGCTTCATTGGGCGATTGGTGTAGCGATGGCCGGTGAGCGCGGAGACGAAGCCGACGGCCGCGAAGCCGTCCTTGGTGACGTTCGCACAGTAGGTGTCATTGCGAAAGATTTCGGTTTCGGAGGGGTAGCTGTACAGATAAAGGATAGTGGCCGGCCTGGCCACTCCCTTGGGGCGAATGACATACAGATCGATGGGATCGCCCTGGCGCCACTTCACCTGCAGCAGTTCGCGGGTGAACCGCGGGTTGTGATCCATTTCCCCAAGCAATGGCCGTTCCGGAATCAATTCGCTGTTGACCAGCGAAAGCGAACTCCAGTCCTCCAGGTTGCCCAGGGAACGAACTCTAGTGGCGTCAGATCCGGCCACCCCAGCCCGGTTCAATCCAAGTTGGTTCAACCCGGATTCTTGAGCCCAGACGAACGGGTTGACAAACAGCAATACGGACAAGACGGTGCAGAACTTTCGAAGTTGATTCCTCCCACACCAATGCTGCATCCCAGCCTCTTTCGGAAAATCGTCTTTCAGCCCACGATTCGAGAATTTCGAACTCAAGACTGAATTACCGTTAAAGTGTTCTTGACCCGCTGCTGAGGGACTACGGTTACGGAAGTGAAACCGAAAATCTCCTTCGCGATAACCTCGGCGATCTCGCAAGCCAAATCCTCAGGGTGCTCGGCGGCCTCAAACACTTCCTGGTCGGGAATCTCAACAATGAACTTCATACTCTCTGCCAAAGAGCAGGTGCTTCAGTCACTGGAGGCAGGCTGCGAAGCTGCGCCGCCTGCCTCCATACAGCCCTACTTCATAGTTCCGTTTTCAGGACAGGGGTTACTGCTTCAAGTTGGTGCGTCCGCTCTTCGTGCTGGTAGCGGCGCAGTAATCCTGGTCGCCCTGGATGGTTAGCACGGCGCCGCCGACGTCACCGCCGGCCTCACCATTCGTGCAATCCCCTCCGGAACCGTTTGCCGGGAAGATGCCCGACTGCTTGTAGTGAGAGCGCAACACCCCCATCGAACCGAGTGGAAGGAAATCCGGGTAGATGTCCACGACCTGCTTTTGCGCCCCCGAGATCAGAGCCGTAACTCCGGCGGGGAACGGTTTGTGCGCCACCACGCGCAGAGTGTTCCAGATGGGATAGCTGCCGGACGCCACGTTGGCAAAACTAACGATGCCGGGGCATGGAGCCGTGCAAGTGGGGAGAGTTCCGTCAACGTAACCCAGGTTGATGGGGTCAACCCCGTCCACTTGCAAGTATCGGATGTTGGGGGACTGGCCAGCCAGGTTGCCGACGCTCCAGAAAGCATAGCCCAGAGCATCACCGTTGGCGGCGGTGCCAATCTGAGCAATCTCCTCGCCGTTGCCGATGGCTCGCTTGCGCCATCCCGCACCATTGGAAAGGAACAACGGATTCCCGCAAGGCTGTCCGGGGCAGGTTGTGCCCTGACCAGTCGCTGGATTGACATTGAACTCCTGGGTGGAGTTGGTCTCCAGGTTGCGCGGAATGTTGAACTCCATCGTGGTGAAGGTTCCAGAAAGGGGTTCGCGCGCTATGACATTGAGAGACACAGTGGCCTGCCCTGGGACCGAGGTCAGGTCTTTGGTGAAAGCATAGCCACCGCCTTGGGCTAAGGCCAGATCCCTGCGGTTGACGTTAAAGAACGATGTCGAGTCGCCAAAATGACCCGAATTCTGTCCGCTCCCCTGTTCAGCATTGACGATGGCCACTACTACTTGCACACCAACGTCTTCGGTCTTGGTCGCCGGAATCGGCTGGCCGGTGATCGGATCGGTGCCGCTGAGGGCGTAAAGAGCGGGGGTCGACGACTTAGTGCTGAAAGCGCTCTTGATGGATGTTCCAACCGGGCCCGGCCCATAGCCAAGGCCGTTATAGTGGACGGGATCGAGAGGCGCCAAAACCCGGGTTTCTTCGAACAACGCGTCTTCGGGGCGAATGTCGGTGGGTGCGGCATTGAACGCCTGACCTTGAAGAACGTTGATCACGGCCTGCGGGATCGGGGTGTCAGTTAGGGTCGGGACCAGGTTGTCGCCCGCTGTGCCAGCACTGAATAGAATGTTGAACGTCGATGCCGGAGCCGCATAGAACAGCTGCTGCCCGATGATGCTGTCGACGGCAATATAGCTGCAGACTCTCTTGGGGGCGCTAGAGTTATCCCAGACGATCCAAACATTCCCCGTCTCCAGAAGACCGGTGCCGCGATTGTCGACTCCCTGGGCCCCGCTCTTCTTGGTCCAAATAAATCCTCCGCAGACGCCTCCACCCTGAGCCGGTCCCGCAGCTAATGCGAAGGAATTGAACGCAGCGCTGGAACCCGCGCCATTGAAATAAGGCGTAACTGCAAAGCAGTTCGCTCCAATCAACATCATCAGGGCTAGCGACATAGCCGCCGCCATTTGTGTAGCTCTGTTTGTCATTTCAGTAGTCCTCTCGGCGCAATTGTGCGCGGTTATGGGGAAGACACCCCGTGTTGAATCAGAGGCAGTGCAGCAGGTCGAGACCGCACGCCAGGACCTGTCCTCGAGGCGGCCCAGCAACCGCCAACTTGACTCGCTACAAAGGCTCCGAACCCAGCAACGCAGCAACAGGACTACGAAAAATCCTGTAGATCGAGTCGGGGTGAATATCGTCGAAGTTTGTTGCAGGAAAAATACGTGAGGATTAAAATCCCGTGAATTTCTCCAAGTGGGCGAACCTGCAATAAGGAAGTCCTGAGGAAATCCGGGGCCAAACTCGGCCCGCCAGAACCCTTGCAGGCTGGCCTCGCAGTAGCAACAACATCTGGCCGAGGGAGAAGCTTCGCTCGCAGACTTGACCCGGTGTTTTTCATCTGAAATTAACCTGGCCGTCACAATTTCGTCACTGTTTCTCTGTAACCATGTGGCTCCTTTTACTCCCTGAGAGGGCGGGTGAACGCTGTGGGATTTCTGAGGATCTCTTTGTGCATTCTTGTCGTCGCTTTAATCACCTCCGCGCCATCTTTTGGGCAAGGTGCGAAAGCCTCGGGCAATTCCGCCAAAGAAAAAGGGGCCATCACAGGGACGGTCACCGATCAGACGGGCGCAGTGCTTCCGGGTGCGACCGCAACCATCACCAACGGCACGGGACTGACCCAGTCCGCCACGACCAACGATCGTGGTGAATATTCTGTTGAAGGGTTGCCTACCGGAACCTACAGCCTCACGATTTCCGCTCCCGCTTTCAAGGATTTTCACAGCGATGGATTGGCTGTGAGTGCGGGTCAGAGTATTCCGATCGATGCAGTCCTGGAGCCCGCCGGCACCTCAACCTCGGTGAATGTGGAAGGACAGAAAGTCTCGCAAGTGGAAACGGAGACTTCTCAGATTGTCGGTACTATCACGCGAAAGGAATTGGTTAGCCTGGGATTGAACGGCCGCAACTTTACCCAGTTAATTGCTCTAACTCCCGGCGTCAGTAATCAGACCGGCCAGGACGAGGCCAAGGTTGGGATCACCGGGAGCGTGCGCTACAGCGTGAACGGGGGACGCGTCGAATACAACTCCTTCGATGTGGATGGCGGCGATGTCTTGAACGCTGGTTTGAATGGGAATCAGAGTACGCTGACCGTTTACCCCAGCCTGGATGCGCTCAATGAAGTGCAAGTGCTAACGTCGAACTACGGGGCGATGTACGGGCAGAGTGCATCCGGCACGGTTCTGGCGACGACTAAATCCGGAACCAATACGTTCCATGGGGTAGGTTATGAGTTCATCCGCAATGAACTGTTCAACGCGCGCAATTACTTTGACCAGACCCCAAAGGCGCCTCTATACCGGAGAAACGACTTTGGTGTCGCCATCGGTGGCCCGCTCTACATCCCGGGGCTCTTCAACACTAATAAGGACAAAACCTATTTCTTCTTCTCGGAGGAATTCCGCTTTGAGCGCTCGCCCGTCGGACCGGGAGGCGACAAGGAAAGCTACAATCAGGCGGTTCCGTCTCTCGCGGAGCGCAGCGGAAACTTCAGCGATCTGTGCCCATTCGTGCTGCCAGGATTCCAAACTGATTTTGCGCGTTCCAGTTATCCCGATTGTCCCGCTTTCGGCACTGATCAAAACACCGGCAAGCCGGAAACATTTCCGGGCAATCAGGTGCCCATCGATCCCAACGCCGCGATCCTCTTAGGCACCAATATCATTCCCGCGCCCGATTCGACTACGGGCTGCAACTCCAGCACCGGGTCGTGCTTCGACGCCGTGGTCTCGCCCAGCACCTACTGGCGCGAAGAGCTCTTCCGCATCGATCACAACATCACGCCGGGCATGAAAGCCAGCTTTCGCTACATTCATGATTCCTGGGACACCACCATTCTCACCCCGCAATGGGGCACGGTGCAAAACGCTTTCCCTACCCTGCAAAGCTCATTCACGGGGCCGGGCCTTAGTATGCTGGCTCGTCTCACCAACACGATTTCTCCCACGCTGTTGAACGAATTCATCTTCAGCTACACCACCGATCACATCACGATTAAGAATATAGATGCCAACGGGATTCAATGGCAGCGGCCGTCGGGCTTGACCACCGGCTACCTGTTCAACAACGGATTCGGTGGCAAATTACCCGGAATCGTCGTCGGCGGCAACAATGCCGCGTACGGCGGCCTCGGATTCGGCGTCGATCCTGGATACTTGCCCTGGCGTCATTCCAATCCGAACTACAACTTTCGCGATGATGTAAGCAAAGTCATCGGCAAGCACACTCTCCAATTCGGAGTTCAATTCATCATCTCCCAAAGGAACGAACTGAACCAGGCAGTGGGCGCGAATACCGGGGATCAACAAGGGATCTTGTCCTTCACCAATTTGGGTATCTTGAACAACTCGGGAAATGCTTTTGCCAACTTCCTGCGCGGATCACCCACCGGCACACCGGGAGTTCTCGAGGGCAACGTCTACACCTTTCAGCAAGATAGTGCGCAGCGCAACTATTTCAGCCGTTATCAAATCGCCGAACCCTATTTCCAAGATGACTGGCGAGTCAATTCGCGGCTGACCCTCAACTTGGGTTTGCGAGTAAGCCTGTACGGGAATTGGCACGAGAAATACAACGATGTCTATAACTGGGTGCCGTCATCGTTCAATCGGTCCCTCGCCGCCCAGGCTACGATCAACACCTTGACCGGTAGCTTAGCGGTAGCGGGGACTTGTAATTCGTTTGGCTATAACTGCACTCCAGTCCCACTGAATCTCAGTAACTTGGACCCGCGAATCACCAATGGGCTGGTGCGATGCGGTGTCAACGGAGTTCCAGATGGCTGTATGAAAAGCAAGCTTTTTAATCCCGCCCCCCGTATTGGCTTCGCCTGGGATCCGCGGGGCGATGGCAAGACCTCGATCCGAGCCGGCTACGGAATGTTTTTCCACCACGGGATTGGCAACGAAGCCAACACGGGATCTCTCGAAGGCAGCGCGCCGCTGGTGCTCGATATGACTCAGGACTACCCCTCCAGCTACGAGACCATCGGAGGCACGTTCCCGCTGAATGTCACCGCCATTCCCACCAAGAGCGTTTGGCCCTACGTCCAGCAGTGGAGCTTGAGCGTGCAGCGTGAGCTCGCCAAGGATACAATCGCAACCTTGGGCTATGTTGGCAGCAAGGGAACCCACCTTACCACCGAACTTCAGGTCAACCAACTCACTCCACCTCTGCCTTCCGACAACCCCTTTGGGCCGAATGGTCTGACCCCGGGCCAGCCGATCACAACCACTCTGTGCAGCACTTACAACGGGGAGTTTACGTTTAATAATGCGCCCGGGGCTCCCACCTATGGTCCAACGCACCAGGACTTCGTCAATCTGCAGGCGGCTTGTTTTGGCAGCAGCAACCAAATCCCGAATCCCAACAGCCTGCGCACGTTTGCGCCTGGCCTTGGGCAGATCTTCTCGCTGCAGAACGTGGCCGATTCCAACTACAACGCTCTCCAATTCACAGTGCGCCGAGCCACCGGACCCCTCACCGTCGGTGTCTCGTACACTTACAGCCATTCCATCGACGATTCTTCGGACCGGTCTGACACCGCGCTGGTGAATTCCTTCGATCTGAGTTCGAACAAGGCAAGTTCAAATTTTGACCAGCGCCACCTGCTAAATATCAGCTATGTGTATAAGCTGGACAGCTTCGTCGACAAGCTGCGGTACTGGTTCTCCGATATTGGGTACGACGAATCTGCCCCCAAATCTGCACCAATGCCAGAAAACGCCTCCGGCTTCGCCCACGCGTTGAGAGATGGATGGGAGCTATCCGGGATCACGCTGTTTCAGACCGGGACACCTTTCAGCGTGATCAACGGCGGGAGCAGTACCGGCATTTCCGTGCTCGACAACGCCGGAGTAGCCAACGGGATTGAATACCACGGGATTGGCGCCTGGTCCTACCCAGATGTGGTGGGAAACGTGAACAAAGCTGCACCGTTTGGGGGAAATAACCGGCAGAGTTTTGGGCCCATCCTGGGTAATCCGGCTGCTTTCGTTGCTCCTGAGGGCCTAACTTTCGGAAATGCCGGACGCAATTTCATGAACAACCCAAGCCGGTTGAACTTTGATGTCGCTCTGTTGAAGCATTTCAAAATCACGGAAGGCAGCGATCTCGAGTTTCGCATGGAAACGTTTAACGTCTTCAACCACACCCAGTTCCGCATCTACGATCCCGACTTGGGGAACACGGGAAGCAATACCATCAGTTGCTACGGTGGGCCGAATAACTCCGCGGGGGACGCGAGTTGTCTCTCGGGGAATTCGTTTCTGCACCCCGTGGACGCGCATCGCCCGCGCACCATGCAATTCGGTTTGAAATTTAACTTCTAGACGCCTTGAGTTACTGAAATTTCTTGTGGCATTCTCACCTCCAAAGCATTGGTCAACTGAGGAGTCTGAGCCTAATTCAACTCGTAATTAAATGTTCCAGTCCCATGAATAAGTCTGCATTCAACTCCCGCCGCCGACGGAGCGCTTTGCGCGCAGCTTTGGTTGCTTTCGCTGGGACACGGCAGTAACGGTCTTCTGTTTCGGTTTGTGATTGGACGTTCGCGGCTGCGAAGGCTGTGCAACCACCTTAACTGGTGTGGCCCACGGATCGTACCAAGTTGGGTCGACTTCCTGTTGGCCGTATGCCACGGGGAGTAACGACATCAATGCTGCTGTCGCTGCCCACATCGTGGCATACAGCGCAAGGGTCCTGGCAGAACGTGCTACGGTAAACCATTTCACACAACACCTCTCCGTTAAATAGGGCGCCGCTGTTGAAGCCCCGCCCGGCCTTCACAGACCCGGCATTGGTAATTGCTAGAGGCGGAACCTTCGCCGCAATTCATTGCTGGACAGCGTGCTTCCCATCGCTATCGCAATTTCCTCCAACCGTTGTTCGCGGAAGTCGCTGTGGTTAGTTCTTGAAGCTGTCCTCCAGCGGAAGACCGTATTCCCTCCGCCGAAGGACAAGCTCCGCCCAAGACATCGCGCGAGGAGCGCCAACCCCTCGCGCGGTTTGTCGAACGATCAATTTGGAGATTGGCGCGATGCCAACTTGCTGGGCACTACAACCGGCTGGTTCGCCGGGATAGCTGGGGCTGTGTATGGCGTAGGACGCACGGGCGACGTCCAGCGCTGAGCCGGTTTCGCAGACGGCAGGCGCGCGCTGTCTTTCGTCTTCGCCACCATCGCGGTCTGATCCCCTAGCTAGGCGTAGGTTTTCGTATCCGCGGCGCAAAGCCACAATGCGGTAGGCGAAGGCTACGTTCGACTGTCCGCCGCCAACTTCATGCACCTCAAATCCACTCGCCGACTTGTTGCTGACATACAGACCGCGGCATTCTCCTTCTGGCGTGAGAAACACATGGTAGTCCGACCCTGTATTCACGGTCTGCGCGAAGGTAGGTTCCAGCGCAATCGTGCCAACGCCGCTTTCCAGTCGCCCGCTGCCAAAATCCTCGAACCAGTTCTGCGGCGATTCGACAGCATGGAGAGCTACCTGACGTCGACTGTTGTCGACCGGGACCACGAGCGCGTGCCCGCCTGAGCAAAACAGAACCCCGTCGGTATTGATATTGCAGAATTGGCCGAATGCAGGATCTTGAACGAGTAGCATCGCGACGTTGTGCTGGGAATTTTCGAAGTTGTTAATGGCAGCGGTCAAAAAATTAGTGCTGTTGTTGCCGAGAAAAAGCGCTTGAGCGTCGTCCGCAGTGCCGACCAGACCCGCTGCCCCGCCCGCGTTCGACGACGTGTCTCCCCAAACGCCGACCGAACAGCAGCCAACTAAGCCACCGGTTGCGCTCTGCCCCTGTCCCAAGCCCCACACGCCGGTACCGGCTGGACTGAAGCTCTGACCGGTCACCCCGAAGGTCTTGTTCTGGTCGCCATCGGCGACACCAGAGACACCTGCGGCAAAATCAGTATTAGCAAAGTTGTATCCCTGCACGCCAAAGGTCTGGCCGCTAGTGTTCTGGGCAAGTCCATACACCGCAGCGGACCCGGCTGTAGTCGTGTTGAGTATGCCGACCGTAGCGCGGGCGAACCCACTGGTTGGAGATGAAAATCCGAAAATACCGGTGCCACCCTGGCCGGAAACGCCTGTGCCATTGCTCAGCCCAAACCCCGAGACGCCGGTCACGCCGGAACCCGCAACGCCGATACCGGTTGTGCCCTCAGCGACACCTCCCAGTGCCACGCCGCCTCCGTTGCTGGTCTGAGTCGCTTGAAAGATAGTTCCGTTGGTGGCGCTGCGAAAGAAACCCGTCTGCCCCACGACCTCGCCGCCGACGTTAACGGTGCTCCCAGTCTGTGTGATGATCGAGTCGCTAACTTTGGCGCTTCCACCATTCGTGGTGAATAGGGGAACGAACGCGGCCTGGCAGCCCGTCTTACTGGCACAAGAGATTTCATTTGGCTGCTCCGCTGGTGGTTGCGCTTGCTGCGTTGCGCCGCTGTTAGGATTAGACGAAGGCGCGACCAGTTGGAACGCAGAGAGCGGCTTGCCGCCCAGTGTTTCCGCGTCTGCCGCCTTCAGCGCATAGGGTGCGCTGACCAGCAGCACGCGCGGCTGTTCGCTCTGTCCTTGGGGTTGAACGCCGACCCAGCGCGCCTCGTTAGAGCTGAAAAACTCCATGGGCAGGCCGTCCGATTTCGTGGCTCCCAGCATGACGGTGTAATGGCCGTTTGCATCCGCTTGCACATTCTGCGTCTCCAGCCAGAGCGGAGTGCCGCCCTGCTGGTCCTTGTAAAGGGCGAAGGTTATGCCGGCGACACCGGTTTTCGGCGCGCCCGCTTCGTCTTTCAACACGCCGCTGAATTTGATCAGGTGGGGCATGCTGACGGTGGTACTGTTGGCGGGGTTCTGCGTGAGCCCTAAGGGACACACGGCAAGCAGCAGTGTGGCGACAATCAATGCAGATCTGAAAGTGCGAAGGTCCTGCGTTTTCATGTTAGCTCTCCTTTTTTGATGTAATGCTCAACCGAACTTCAAAATTCGCGAGATATTGGGTGAGACTGCGACTGCTTGCTCGCAGCAAGTTTCCGACGATGTGCGGAATCGCCAGGTACCTGCGCAGAGGCTTGTTTCTTGCTCCACGCCCGATGAGTGCCGCTCTTGTCCCGGCTCGGATGATGAACTGCTCGCGCCTGCGAGGAGTGCGCATCCGCTTGGCGCGCCTCCACCCACGGGGAATACCAGCTTGGGTCGACTTCCTGTTGGCCGTGGGCCGCTTGGATCAAACAGCGGCGATACCGTCATTGCCACCAGCAGGACCGTGGCATACGATGCCAACGTTCTAGTTAAGCCGTTTACTCTTGATCGTTTCATTAATCACCTCCTCCTTATTCCTGACCCGGAACGGTGGCACCGCGCCGGCAACTTGGTTTTTGGCAAGTCTCGATTTGCAGATCAAAGCGTCGGGCTCTCCCGCTCAAATTCTGCTATCCAGCGATGAAATTCACTGGTGCTTTCATCGATCATGAGAGCTGCGCGCTCACGAACATCCGAAGGCAGTGGGCTCGCCTTTCTGAGGGTTGCATCGATGTGAACCCCGACAATGACGGTGGCCGCGGCTAGTTCTCCGGTCTCGTCGTTGCTCATCTCATGGGTCAAGCGGATCGATTTCTCATTGACCTCCAGCACCGCGGAACGAATCGTGACGAGATCGCCAGCGTGCAGCTCACGTTTGTAGTCGATATGCTGCTCAACCGCGACCACGCCGATTCCCTCCTTGGAAAAACGCGACCGAGTCATCCCCAGGTTCGAGAGCAGCTGCCAGGATGCTTCGTCAAATTTGCCCACGTACCACATAACATTCATGTGGCCCATGTGATCGCATTGCCAGGGGTAAACCGTGCCCCGATAGGTAATAGTCAATTCCGACACACGCCTCTCCTTTAATTTTGTAGTTTTGCCCCTGGGTTGAATCCGAGTGGCCTGCCAAACTAACGGACAGTCCGACAGTGCTCGGTTCTTACAAGGGGAGTTGTTTTACGCCGCTCGACGGGAGGCGTCCCTGCCAGGTTCATCTCCCGCCTTCGACGGTTGTTGTTAACAAGCTGCCCCTACGGCCAGCCCTTCCCCCTTTTTGCCCGCGAGGGCGAAATGGGGGAATCTGCTACTGGTTGATGTTGCAGACGTACGTGTTGCCCTGCTTGATGGGAGCAGTGCACAACGGGCCTAGATTGGTCTTCGCATTCGGTACGCTGATCATGGCGTTGGGGCCGGCTACGTGCTGACCGTTGAACGGGGTTGGTTTGGTCACGTCGAAGCCGCAAGGCGCTGCATCCTGCGGGTTATCGAACCAGAAGCCGACGTGCAAGGCGTTGGTCGGGGCCAGGTTGGTATCTTTATCAAAGCCGAAGATCTGGTCGAGCAGAATGGTGTGAATGGTGGCGTTGAAGTTTCCGTACTGGTCGGCTTCCAAGTCGGTTTGATACCAGGCCAGTCCGAAATTGGTGAAGTTGGGGTCGACCTGGCCATCCGGCAACAACTCGCTGCGCTGGATGGTGAACAGATCGAAGCCAAGGTTGGGTTGGAAGTTCTGTCCTTTTATATACAGCGTGTCGGCGAGATTTCCTCGAACCACCGTTACGTCAGCCGTGGCGTTAGACCCGAAGCAACTGGCGAAGGGTGGATTTGGGTAGAGTTTGAAGGTTGTCTTGTGGACCTTTGCCGCCAGCGGTTGTACTGCTGCGGTGAGGGCAAGGGCGAATACCATCAGGTACTTGGTAGTTTGAGTTATTTTTCCTGCGCAAGTCATTGGATCAATCTCCTAAATTTTTGGTCAGTTCGGCCGCTGCCAAGTCGAGACCGGGCAGTCGGATCGTCGTCGCGTGTGCGCTTCGACGGGACCACTTTCGCTCGGAAGCGGCAGAACCGTCCTGAGAAGGTCCTAAAAGATCTCTAAAAGAGGTCAAAAAAATCTAGGAAACCTGTATCTGCTTGGAAAGAAAGGGAGCGCAAACGGATTTGCGAGGCGATAAAGACAGCTTTCCGAGGGGAACGCGTGCAAGATCGAGACCCGATTCTTTAGAATTCCGTGCCCTGTGTTCTTGTTGTAAAATGGTCGGCGCAGTTTCAAGTCTGATTCTTCGCTCGAAATGATCGCCGCGGGAGTAACGGGGTTAGTGGTCGCGGGTTCGGTCTGCTCAGAGCCAAGCATCTGATTCTGAACCTCCTCGCAGGAAACCTCGACGACAGCGGGCTTCTTTTGTGAAAGAGGGCTGACTCCGAAGGTGTGTGAGTTACCCAGGGGTCGTCCACCGAAAGCCGATCAATGAGTACAGCGAATCAGTTCGAGCCGTCTTTGCGAGGGCCGAGTAAGCCTCAGTTTTACGAATTCGGTACGTTCCTCCTGGACACAATTCAGCATGCCTTGCTCAAAGAAGGCAAACCGGTAGCGCTCACCCCAAAGACCTATGACACTCTGCTGGTGCTGGTGCAGAACAGCGGGCGAATGCTCTCCAAAGACGAACTGATGAAGTCGCTGTGGCCGGACAGTTTTGTGGAGGAATCGAACCTGACCCAGCAAGTTTCGATGATTCGCAGAGCCCTGGGTGAATCACCGGGCGATGCCCATTTCATCGTGACGGTGCCTGGGCGAGGTTATCGTTTCACTGCCGAGGTCAGGAGTTGGGGCGCGGAGGCAGAGCGGTTGGGCACAGCCGAATCCAGGCCGGAGTTAGTTGGCGAAGGTACCAGCCGCAGCCGGGAACTGGTTCAGCCCAGCGCCGGAGCGCCCGAAACGGCGGCCGAAAAACCTCAGCCCGTCTCTGGGCCGCACGAGAGGAGGGGCCGAAAAACATTCCAGCGCATCATCCTAGTCTTCGCGGTACTTGCGCTGCTGGGCTTGGCGATAGCAGTAATCACAAAATCGGTGTATCACAGCCAGCCCCAGACAACGCGGTCCCTGGTGGGAGCCCGCAGCTTGGCGATCCTCCCCTTGCAGAACCTTAGGCAGGATCGTGACAATGATTTTCTGGGGTTCTCGCTGGCAGATGCGGTCATTACGAAGCTAGGCTATGTGAGCGCGCTGACCGTCCGGCCCTCCACCGCAGTTCAGAAGTACCGAAACCAGCTAATTGATATTCCGAAAGTCGCCGCCGACTTGAGTGTTGACACCCTGCTGACCGGCAACTTCATCCGCGATGGCGATGATCTGAGAATTACTTACCAGTTAATTGATGTCAAAACTGAAAGAATCCTTGGTCGGGGCACGATCGATCTCAAGTATGACAAGCTCCTCACCGTCCAGGACAATGTAGCTCAGCAGATCATCAAGGAACTTGAAGTGAATCTGTCTCCTTCGGAGACGGAAAGAATTAGGCCTGACGAGCCTGTGGTTCCGCTGGCCTACGAATACTATCTGCGAGGAGTCGACCTCTATTGGAGACATGAGTTTCCCCCGGCTATCAAGATGCTGGAGAAGTCGGCCGGGCTTGACCCGAACTATGCCTTGACCTGGGCGTATCTTGGAGCCTCTTATACTTCGGACGCTGCTTTCGAGTTTGGCGGGCGGGAGCAGTATGGCAAGGCGCAAGCCGCCTATGAACGCGCTCTCGCTATACAGCCGGCGCAATTGGAAGCGCATCTCTACTTGGCAAACCTGCTCATTGATACGGGCAAAGTTGAGCAGGCCGTGCCCCTGTTGCGGGATGCCCTCAAGACCAACCCTAATCTTGCCGAGGTGCATTGGGAACTGGGATATGCCTACCGCTTCGCTGGCATGTTAAAGGAATCGGTCGCGGAGTGTGAACGTGCGCGCCAGCTCGATCCCCTGGTCAAAGCCAACGGCTCAGTACTCAATACCTACTTGTATCTTGGGCAATACGACAAGTTTCTTCGCAGCCTGCCTGATCTTCGAGACTCTGCTTTCATCCTCTTCTATCGCGGCTTTGGAGAGTATTACCAGAAAAATTGGGCGCAAGCTGCCAGAGATTTCGATCGCGCCTTTGAGCTCGATCCTTCGCTGTATGCGCAAATCGGGAAGGCATTTAGTGATGCGATCGCGCATCGCGACTCGGTAGGACTGGGAATCCTGCGCAGTTTGGAGAATAAGATCGGAGAACGCGGAGTCGGCGATCCCGAGGCGATGTACAAGATTGCGCAGGCTTACGCCATACTGGGGGACAAGGCTTCGGCACTGCGGACCCTGAGTCGAAGCATTGAGGATGGATTCTTCTGTTATCCGTATTTCACCACCGATCCGCTGTTAAACGGGTTGCGAAACGAGCCTGAATTTACCGGGTTGTTGAACCTGGCTCACCAGCGACATGAAGCGTTCAGAAGCAAGTTCTTCTGAGGCAATTTCCAGTCCCAATTCCTGCTGGCCAGCGCAATTCAAGAATGACAATACCGGGGGTGTCTCAATACGTAAGGTCACCACCGCCCACCGGATCTTCCAAATATCGCCGTACTGGTAAGCGATCATAGCCTGGACGTTGTGGTAGGTCTTCGGCTTCGACAGATCCTTCCCCGCAGGGGAATCCTGTAGGCCGGGTTGGTTTTCAGATTAGGGCCGGCGGCCGGCATTTTAGCGGGCCTTTTCGTTTTTCAGTTTATTTGCAAGATCCGTTATTTCTTTTTCCCGCACGATATTCACGACTCCTTTTGCATCGTCGTAGAGGCTTTCGCGCAAGCTTTGAGTTTTGCCCGTTGCGCGAAAGGTTTGGAAATGAGAAGTCTTTGGGGCTCCGAACACGTCAGAGTCCTCCCGACGAACGTAACCAAAGGACCTGAATACAGGATTTACCGTATTCACTATTTTGCGTTGTTCTAGGAATATGGCTCTTGTTTCGCAGTTGAAATGGGAGGCGAGTATGGAAGTCAGGGCACACCGATATCCTACCAGCAAAGATTGGAAGGAGCTTTACATGGCCGCAATTTTCGAGGATGACAAAGCCAAGATTCCTCAACGAATTGTGGAGGCGGAAAGGGCCCTCGTGACGCGGGCAGTGGAACTTTTCGACGCAAGTGGGGATCAGGTTCGCGAGCAACAGGCTATGGAAAACGCCGCGTATTTCTTGCGTCTCCTGCGAAAGATAGACGGGGGGTTAACAACGCCACATCTGAACACTCCCGCCAGCCCCTACACCCGCCCAGCAATCAGTATGAATGGGCCTGAAGGAACCTTTTTGTTCCCGAGGAAGGAAACTTTACACATGACACGCCCAGCGGTGGCGACAGGCAATGAATAAGTTGATCTTTTGCCATCATACTTGCCTTCAGTCATCGCGGTTCGCACAAGAGCTAAGGATTGTTGAGAATGGCTGAAAGCAATCAAACCGACGGGCGGGAGCTTTGTGCCGCTGCAGCTACGCAACGCCTTGGCGAGCGCAAAGATTCCTTCGTATCTCTCCACCAATGCGGCGAGTGTAGTTAACCTGAGGAGCCGCAACGACGTAGTAGCCTGCTTGGCATACGAACAATAACTGAAAAGTCCCTTCGGATTGCCGATAGAGAGCCCTACGTTTCCTCGTTGACGATCGCGCCAGACTCGAGCCATCAGCACCAGAATAAGCACAATCACGACCACCAGACCCAAGCCGCCGCTCGGGTAATAACCCCACCCTGAGCTGTATGGCCACGTGGGCAGCGCACCGACCACCAGCAGCACCAAGACGATGAGCAGAATAGTTGACATGAAACAACTCCGCCAAGCAGAAGTCACCTGGCACGGGAAGCCGGTGCGTATTCGGTTCCCGGCTCAATATACAGAGTTGCTCGCGTCCACCGGGAGTGCTAGTCGAATCGCTCAGCTAGGCTATCCGGCTGTCACTAAGTCCGCGCAATTACCAAGTCCCACTTCTCGAAGATTGGTCTCGCCGGTGTCATGGAAGCACGCTGCTCGCGCATGGTTGCGGGTCGGGCTTCCGGCGACTGCGCCAACAGTTCGCGAATTCGCAGCTTGGCTTTGTGCAGTTGTGACTTCGAGTTTCCTACCGAGCAACCGAGCATCTCTGCGATTTCCGGATGCTCATAGCCCTCGACTTCGTGCAACAAAAAAATTGTCCTATATCCGTGAGGAAGCTCCTTGATTGCGCAGGCTAGCGCGACGCGGTCGACGCAACCTGCCAAGCGATTATCCTTGGTTCCGTACTCGCGGCGTATCTTGGCCCCGTCGCTGTTGCTGTGCGGTTCGTCCAGGGAAACTTGGGACAGTGACTTCTTGCGAAAATGCATCAACACCGTGTTGACCGCAATGCGGTGAAGCCAAGTCGAAAATGCTGAATCTCCGCGAAAGGTGGCGATCTTGCGGAACACTTGCAAGAACGCATCTTGGGTGAGATCTTCCGCTTCCGCAGCGTTGTTGGTCATGCGCAAACAGACGGAGTAGATCCGTGCCTTGTGCGCATTAAATAAGGCGGAAAACGCATCGGAATCGCCTTGTTTGGCGCGTTTAATCAGATCGGAATGCAGAGGAACGGTGCCTGTGCTAGCAGAGTCGCTGTTCACCAGAGTCTCCTTTCAACTCTCAAGTCCAGTTCATGCCTGACGAAACTGAGCTTCGTCGCATTCACATCTGGGAGAGTAGAGTCGAAATCGAAAATGGTCTATCCAGTGCAGCCTGTAGGCGTTTCTAGATGTTGCTGTACGCATTGTGGGCAATATTTCGGATGCGCCGAAGGTGGGATAGCGTTCTTCTTCCCTACCTTCTGATTACTCCTCTTTCTTGCCTCTCTTCAAAGGTTGATTTTTCTTGCTCTTCGTTTTCTACTGTGTCTCTGTTTCCTTTGTCTGCCGTCATCAGAACAGGGAACAGCTTGGTTCAAACCCTAGAGCGAACGCAGTAGCTTTCGTGATAAGAAATCGTGCTTAACGAGATTGTAGTAATCAAAGGCATTCGGCCAACTCGCCGGGCAGCGAGTCAGCCTCACAGGCGTTCTGGCAGTGGAGAGACTCCTGGCCAATGCCACTCTTTTTTTATGTTCGAGGGACCCCCGAGCGCGCTTGAATGAACGGAGTGTATACGGTATTTACCCGATTGCCCAGCACTGGCGGTGTACGCTAATTTTTCGAATGTTCGACTCGGAGCCGTGTGTCGGGTAAGGTTTCGACGCGGGCTGTTGGCGGTCAGGGGTTAGTGTCGGCGATGCCGACGTTCGCACCCTCACGACCGCCTTTTGTATTTAGATTGGATTTGCGGAAATGACGTACGTCATCGCCCTGTGTCCGGTATTATGCTTATAAAGGGGCCAGTGTGAGATGAGCAATCCTTACGCAATAAAACTCTCAATTTCTTTCGGACCCCTCAAGTAGCGGTCGATCTAGGATCCAACTATGGCGGAGCAGCAGAGCTTCTGGACCGGTTGGCGTGAGCGTCTGGCGGCTCTCCGTAACGTACCCCCTGTTCTTGGAATCGTATGGCAATCCGGACCGGCGGTAGTGGCGGCAGGATTGATTTTCCGCCTGTTCGCTTCCCTGCTTCCCATGGCATTGCTGTGGATTACGAAGCTCATTATCGACAGCATTGTGCGCTCGGTATCCACTCATCAGCCCGTGCAGCCAGGATTTTGGTGGCTAGTTGGGGCGGAATTCGGGTTTGCGGTTCTAGGCACTGTCCTCACCCGAATCATTGATTATCTGGATTCCCTGCTCGCCGACAAGTACACGCGTCACGTAAGCATCCGGGTTATGAAACATGCGGCTGAGCTGGATCTTTTGGCCTATGAGAACCCGGTCTTCTATGACCGCTTGGATCGCGCTCGGGTACAGGCGACCGACCGCCTGGGAATGATCCAGTCGATTGGGCGTCTGGTCCAGCAGGTCGCGACCGTACTGTCTTTGTCGATTTCGATCATGCTCTTCTCGCCCTGGCTCATGCTCCTCCTGGTGGCTGGAGTCGTTCCCGCATTTTTGGGTGAGAGTCATTTTGCATTCCTGGGATACGCCAAGAACTTCCGGCAGACACCCATCCGGCGCCAACTGGACTACCTGCGCGTGTTGGGCGGCAGCCGAGAGGCTGCCAAGGAACTTAAGCTATTTGGCCTGAGCGGCTTTCTTACCGAGCGCTTTACCCGCCTTTCCGATGAAATCTACGCAGAGAACGTCGCCTTGTCACGTCGCAGGCTGATTGCCGGCTCGTTTTTGTCACTCGTCGGAACGATGGGTTACTACTCGGCCTACGTATTTGTGATTTGGCGCACCATCGCAGGAGCGCTCAGCATCGGCACATTGACCTATCTGTCCGGCGCCATCCTGCAGGCCAGCAGCAATATCCAGCAGATTTTCTCGACCCTTTCCGGCATCGCCGACCAGGCACTGTTCCTGACCGATCTGCTGGCTTTCTTTGAAATGCAACCTACGATCCGGTCCAAGCCGCAGGCGCTGCCGACTCCGAGGCCCATCTTGCGCGGATTCGAATTCCGCGACGTTTCGTTCCGCTATCCCGGCAGCCCTCGACTCATTCTTGACCGGATGAATTTCCGTCTCCGGCCTGGCGAGCGGGTGGCATTGATCGGGGAAAACGGGCAGGGCAAGACCACCGTGGTGAAGCTGATCACCCGGCTTTACGATCCCACAGAAGGACAAATCCTGCTGGATGGAGTGGATCTGCGCGAGTACAGCCTGGAAGATCTTTATCGTGAGATCGGTGTCATTTTTCAGGACTTCATGCGATATGAAATGACGGCTCGGGAAAACGTTGCAGTAGGCCGCGTCGAGGAACTCAACAATCTGGCGCTGTTGCGGACGGCTGCTCGAAAGAGCATGGCGGATAGCGTCATTGCTCGACTTCCTCGCGGTTATGATCAGATGTTAGGCGGTCGCTTCGATGGAGGTTTAGATCTTTCGGGTGGTGAATGGCAGAAGGTTGCACTTGCTCGTGCCTACCTGCGCGACGCACAACTTCTGATTCTCGACGAGCCCACGGCAGCACTCGACGCCCGCAGCGAATTCGAGGTTTTTCACCGCTTTGCTGAACTTACCACCGGAAAGATGGCGCTGTTTATTTCTCACAGATTCTCTACCGTGCGTATGGCCGATCGCATCGTAGTACTCGACAACGGTAAGATTGCCGAAGAGGGAAGTCACGACCAATTGGCCAGCATGGGCGGTCGTTACGCGGAAATGTTCGAAATGCAGGCCGCCAGTTATCGCTAGAAAGCTTACGAGATGCCGCAGAACATTCATCTGGAAATGGTTAGGGCGGAAACCGAACACCGCTTCCAGTCTTCGGGAGAAATCGGGGCGGACGAGCAAGGCTTGCGCTCAAACGCAGGGGCGTTGGCACGCAATCTCTCGTGGCTGCCGAGCGAAAGCCGGTCACGAATCTTTGTCGAGCATTGCCACCAGCTGTCCAAAGCGCTCAGACCCGTGCTGAAAAGGCTTGAGTCACCGTTACCGGCCACCGCTATTTCAGACGACTCCCGCTGGCTGTATGACAATGTCCACCTGTTGAGCTCCGAACTGGAGACTGTGGGCGAGACCTTCAAGGTCCGGAAGAAAACTCCCCATGTCCGCACTCAGAATGGCGCGATCATTCCGCGGGTGGCGGCTTTGGCCGAGGCGTTTCTGGCTGCAACGGCTTGCCAGTTCAGTGAAAAGACCTTCACTGCTTACGTCGAGGGCTTTCAACAACAGACAGTTCTTAAAACGAAAGAACTATGGATGCTGGTTCCGGCGCTCAAGTTGGTTTTGTTGGAGAAGATCGCAGTTCGGGGTTCTCAGCTTATTGCGGATCCCGCGGGTTCGTACGGCGTTGGCGTCTGCATGCGCAGTCTCCGAGATGTCAGTCAAACCTCCTGGAAAGATGTACTCGAACCGTTGATCCAGTTTGATGGCATTTTGCGTGAAGATCCAGCGGGCGCCTATTCTCGGATGGACTTTGAGAGCCGTGATCTCTATCGAAACAAGCTTGTCGGTATCGCGGAACACTCCGATTGTTCCGAGATGGAAGTTGCCAGGCAGGCGCTCGCGCTCGCGCGCGAAGCCCAGCAACGAAAGCACACAGATCCACGCCTAGCCCTGCGGTCTTCACATGTTGGGTACTATCTCATTGGAGAAGGAACCACCTTGCTGCATCAAAGGGTGGGTTTCACGCCCCCGTTCTACCAGCGAATATCGTCAGTCCTCCGCAGATACCCCGATGAGTTTTACCTGACCACAATATTGTTGGTCACTTTCGCCATGATGTCGGGGATCGTTTTGCTCTTGATTGATCCCCAGGTTTCACTGGGACTCATTCTGTTTTCAATGCTGGCGTTGTTTCTGCCCTGTTCGCAAGCCGCGGTTCAACTGACGAACTACTTCATTACATCCTTGCTGCGGCCGCAGATCCTTCCAAAACTTGACTTATCGGAAGGGGTTCCGGACGATTGCATCACGCTGGTAGCTGTTCCCAGTTTGCTCCTGGATGAAGCCCAAGTTCGCAGGCTGGCTGATGACCTTGAAGTGCGCTTTCTAGGCAATCATGATCGCAACCTGCATTTTGCCCTGCTGACCGACTTACCTGATTCGCGCTCGGAGCCTCGGGAAGATGATCCGCTAGTGGATCTGTGTTCAGAATTGATAGCTGGATTGAACGAGAAGTATGCAGGTCGTGGGATGGGATCGTTTCTTCTCTTCCATCGGCACCGCGTCTACAACCCGCGAGAGCAAGCTTGGATGGGGTGGGAGCGCAAGCGCGGCAAACTGATGGACCTGAATCGCCTGCTGCGCAACCAATACGACAGCTTCCCTATTAAAGTTGGAGATCTCTCCATCCTGTCGCGGATTCGTTTTGTAATTACGCTTGATTCGGACACAGATCTGCCACGTGGCTCGGCGCAGCGGATGATTGGGGCGTTGGCACATCCGCTAAACCAGGCAATCGTCGACGCAGAGAAGAATATCGTCGTTGCCGGCTATGGCGTCTTGCAGCCGCGCGTCGGGGTGAGCGTTCAAAGCACCGCGCGCTCGCGGCTGGCCAGCATCTATTCGGGGGAGACGGGATTCGACATCTATACACGCGCAATTTCTGACGTGTATCAAGACCTGTACGGTGAAGGCATCTTTGCGGGAAAGGGAATTTATGAAGTTGACGTCGTAAAGCGGGTCCTCGATCGCCGGTTCCCACGCAACGCGTTGCTGAGTCACGATCTCATCGAAGGCGCCTATGCCAGGGCGGGCTTAGCCAGTGACATTGAAGTGATCGAGGACTACCCTTCCCACTACAGCGCCCACAATCGTCGCAAACATCGCTGGTTGCGGGGGGACTGGCAGATTGCGGGATGGCTGCTGCCGCGCGTTCCCGATGAGTCGGGCGAGCGTGTCCCTAATCCAATCTCCATTGTTGCCCAGTGGAAGATTCTCGACAACCTGCGGCGAAGCCTGGTTGAACCTGCCACCTTGCTGCTGCTCGTTCTCGGCTGGGTAGTACTGCCCGGATCAGCCGCGTATTGGACTCTCGCGACCATTACGATTTTGTTCTTGCCGGCATGGTGCCAGTTTGTGTTCGAACTGGTGCGCGCCGCGATTCAACGCAAATCCGAAGTTGCTCGCGACGCCGTGAGCACACTTTTTTCGGCTCACATCAATGCCTTCTTATCCCTGACTTTCCTTGCTCACCAGATGTTACTTTCACTCGACGCCGTGGTGCGAACGCTGGTTCGACGCATGGTGACGCGGCAGCGGCTTTTGCAATGGGAGACAGCGGCAGAAGCAGAGATGGACGGCTACAAGCGCTCACGGCTCGACATCTATTTAGATTGGACGCCCGCGCTTGCGCTCGCCTTGGGTTCTCTAGTGTGGATTGTACGCCGCAGCGCCCTTCCGGCTGCATTGCCGATCCTGTTGCTGTGGGCCTGCAGCAAACTGTTGTCACAATGGCTGAACCGGCCGCCCCGCGCTCTGCGCGGTGAAGTGCCCGAGAAGGATCAACTGTTGCTTCGCCGCGCCGCCCTCCGCACTTGGCGATACTTCGCCGAGTTCAGCACCGAAGAACACAATTGGTTGCTGCCGGACAATGTGCAGGAGGAACCCGCTTCCATTGCAGCCCGGATCTCGCCGACAAACCTTGGTTTTCTTCTTAACGCTCGGCAGGTGGCTTGCGAGTTCGGGTATCTCACGATTCCCGAGTTTGCAGAGCAGACGATGCGGACTCTGGCTACGATGTCGAAGCTGCAACGCTATCGCGGGCACCTACTCAACTGGTATGACACTCGATCGCTTGCGCCATTGACGCCTGAACTTGTCTCTGCCGTCGACAGCGGCAACTTAGTGGCTTCGCTCTGGACGCTTCAGCAGGGCTGTTTGGATCTTCTGCGCCGTCCTGTATTGCAGACCTGCACATCCGAGGGTTTCCTCGATCACCTTCGTATTCTGGTAGATCTGCGCGCTTTCTCGCGAAACCGCTTCTCTGCTTTTCAAAGGGAGATTAAGAGAAAGAAGTGGCTGCCATATCTGTTGAATGTTCCAGACGCAGTTCTTGAAGAGATCGGTCAAAAGTCCGCCAAGTCGAAACACTCCAAAGACACGCACTGGTTCTCAGAACAAGCGCGCTCGCGGCTGGAGAGCATTAGGCAAACGGTAAGCTCTTATACTCCATGGTTGCTGCCAGAGTTTGCTTCGCTGTGGGACGACCCGGCTATCAACTTGAAATCCGCGCGGGAACTTCCGGCGCTGGAACGAGTGCCGGATTTCATCGACACCCTCGCGGTTCGTCTCCGGTTTGTCATCCAATCGCCCGGTCTTGGAGAACAGAATTCCGTGTATCAACGTCTCGAGGCTTTGCTTCCGGAGGCGCGCTCAAATGCGGTGCGCCTGATACAGGATCTCCAGATCATTGCCGCTAAAGCGGGAAACCTTGCGAATGAAATGGACTTTCGGTTTCTTTTGAACCAGCGCAAGCTGCTGTCGGTCGGGTTCGATGTCAAGTCTCAGCAGGTCCATCCTGCCTGTTACGATTTGCTGGCTACCGAATCGCGCACCGCGGTGTTTGCTGCGATTGCCAAGGATGACATCCGCCAAGAGAGCTGGTTTCTCCTGGGCCGCGCGCATACCCTGGATCATGGGCGCCCGGTCCTGCTCTCATGGACTGGAACCATGTTCGAGTACTTGATGCCGCTGGTCTGGATGCGCACCTATCCAAACACCCTTCTGGAGCGCTCGGCCACTGCGGCCGTTCGGTCGCAACAGGCGTACGCAGCGAGTCGAGGGATTCCGTGGGGAATCTCCGAGTCGGCCTACTTCAGAATGGATGAGGCTGGCAATTATCAGTACTATGCTTTTGGTATTCCTGATCTCGCACTCAGCAAACGCGAACCGACCGCGCTCGTCATCTCTCCCTATTCAACGTTTCTGGCGCTGCATGTGTGCGCTTCGGACGCTATGAAAAATCTGCACAGAATGAGTCGCAACGGATGGTTAGGGGCGTATGGATTTTATGAAGCTGCGGACTTTACCCCTCCCAGACGCCACGCGTGGTCCAATCGCTACGAACTGGTACGCTGCTGGATGGCTCATCACCAGGGCATGAGCTTGCTCTCCATTGCCAACTTTCTTCACGATGGTGTGGTTCAGAGGTGGTTCCATAGCGATCCGCGCGTGCAAGCCACGGAACTGCTGCTCCATGAAAAACCGGTTGCCCACGTCCGCGCGACGCGTGCAGGCTACGGAGCCAGTGCAGCATGAACTCAGCCCCGGCGACTGGTTCGCAAGGCTTCCCATTGACTGCTGTGTGATCTGGATTCCACTTGCCGCGAAGGTGCGTGATGCGGAACTACAGATTTCAGATTCTCGCCGTTGTCCTCGTGACCCTCGCTCGAGGTTTGCCTGCAGCGAATGGTCAGGTCAACCCGAAGCCAGATGTGATCGTCATCGACGCGAATGCCGCCTCGCAACCCTTTCCGCATTTTTGGGAGAAGATGTTCGGCTCCGGGCGCGCCGTACTTACCTTGCGTGATAGCTACCGTCACGATTTGCGAGAGGTGAAACAAGTCACGGATTTTGAATATCTGCGCTTCCATGCCATTTTTCACGACGAAGTCGGCATTTACGACGAAGACAGCCAAGGACGCGCCGCATACAATTTTTCCTACGTCGATCAGATCTATGACGGTCTGCTGGCCGCCGGTGTGAGACCGTTTGTTGAACTGAGCTTCATGCCACAAAAGCTGGCTGCCCAAAACATCCTGCACAGTTTTTGGTACAAGCCGAACATCTCTCCGCCCAAGGATTGGAAAAAGTGGGACGACCTCATCGCCGCGTTTGCTAAACATCTAGTCGAGCGCTACGGCATCGATGAAGTTGCACATTGGTACTTCGAGGTTTGGAACGAACCTAATCTGGATTTCTGGGCCGGGGAACCTAAGCAGGCAAGCTACTGGGAGCTTTACGATCACACCGCGCACGCAATCAAAAGTGTGAATCCACGGCTTCGAATCGGAGGTCCTGCCACCGCACAAGCGGCATGGGTGGACGCTTTTATCAAACATTGTGCCGAGAACAAGATCCCTTTGGACTTCGTCTCGTCGCATGTCTACGGCAACGATCGGGCTCAGGATGTCTTCGGTACCGACGAGGACATTCCACGCGACAAAATGGTCTGCCGCGCGGTGAGCAAAGTTCACCATCAGATCGAAGCTTCAAGCATGCCAAACTTGCCTTTGATCTGGAGCGAGTTTAACGCCAGTTACAAGAATGAACCCGAGGTTACGGACTCGACTTATATGGGACCTTGGCTGGCCGATACCATCCGTCAGTGTGACGGCTTGGTTAGCCTCATGTCCTACTGGACTTTTTCCGACGTGTTTGAAGAGCAAGGGGTGGTGAAAACACCTTTCTACGGCGGCTACGGACTGATCGCCGCCGACGGCATTCCGAAGCCCGCGTACAATGCCTTCAAACTGTTGCACAAGCTCGGAGACCGGCGCATCACGCTCGATTCCGATACCGCCTTGCTTACCCGCGGACCCAACGGAACTCTGGTTCTTGCCCTCTGGAACTATGCTCCACCCGAGCAGACGGGCTCGCCAAGAACTGTCATTTTGCATTTCAAGAATGCGAAGCCGCAGCACGCTACGATCTCGCGCCTGGATCGTGAACATGGAGACATTCATCCCGCCTACGAAAAGATGGGTTCTCCCCGCTATCCCACGCAGACACAAATCCAGCAGTTGCGCGAGGCTGCCGAACTTCCCAACCCGGAAGCTGGCAGACTGACAAATAATGAACTCACCCTCACACTTCCCGCGCACGGCTTGGCACTCATCGAGCTGAAATAGCGGCTAGGGCGTGATTGGTTCCTCAAGCGCGAGTTGGCCCTCATCCCGGCGGCTGGGTTGCTGAAGTCTGGTCACTCTTGAATCCCGCGCGTTCCATACCTCGTTGCGCCTCCGGGTTCTTCATGAACGTTTTCCAGACAAATCCGGAGCGTGCATTTTCGGCCATCAGCATGGTGATTCCCGTATCAATTCCAATCACATCGCTGTCGTACCAGTTCTTCAATGGATTGAATGCATTCACGAATCCATACCGGCTCCAAGCCGCTCCGTAACGATTCTTGATGGTTTGGAGGACACGCATGACCGGTTGTGGCAGAAAGGGAAGGGAACCGGCTGACGCACTAGGGACAATCGTTCCATCGATTGGTCCCATCGAGGGTGGGCCTCCCCAAACCACGTAGCCAGTCCGCGAATCCGAAGCCGTAATACCCCACAGATCGTCGCTGTAGTCCGGAAACTCCCTTGCCAGCTCCAAACAGAAGCGGCGATGCACATCGGTGGCGATCGCCGAGTTATGAAAGTAATCTGCGAATTTGTCCCGTTTGCCGCGGAAATCAAACCAGGCTTGTGAGTATTGATGCACGAATAAAGGCGCAAACGAACCAACGTAGCGAAGGCCATCATATTCGAACGTGTTTCGTTTCCAGGCATTCCAGGTTTCGACGCGCAGCGCATAAGCCGCAGATCCCAGCCCCAGGAGATACATCATCATCAGCTCACTGTAGTAGTCCCAGCGACTGGGCAAGAAACCGATTTCCGGGGTCCATCCATGCGGCAATAAAGATGTGTCCTCCGAAAGCCAGGTCCAATCCACCCGATTGAAGATCTGGTACGCCAATAGACTGATTTCTGAATGCTGGAAGTGCTGACGGCAGGTAAGAATTCCGCAAAGCAAGATGGCCGTGTCGACGGACGAGACCTCCGAGTCCCACATTCTCTCGCCCGTGTTCAGGCTGGCGAAGTGGTAGAAGAATCCTCTGTGCGTAGGCAATTTTTTCCATAAAAAGCGCAAACTAGCCACAACCCGCTCGCGTGCCTCGGACAAAGAAATATAGCCGCGTTTTTGTCCGATGCAGAGAGCGGTCAGTCCGAAGCCAGTCGCCGCAATACTCGCCACCACTCCGTTGTCATTTGTGCGCACGTTGCATCGGTCCTTCACCATCCCCGTTTGTGGGTTGGCTTGTTCCCAAAAATAGAGGAAATTTGCCTTCTCCAGTTCCTCCAGCAACTCGTCATCGGCCGGCGAGAGGTATGTTTGGACGGGAGGGCGCGCCGGCTTAACGTGTTGTTGTTCCTGCGATGCGGTTAAAAGCGGCCGAAAGATCCATGGGACAGGCAGGCAGGCACCCATGCCGGCGATCTGCTTCAGCAGATCCCGGCGCGACAGACTCTCAGGTTTGGGATTATTCTCGTGTTTCCGGCGCACCTAGCAAATTCTAGACGATTTCCGGCCTGCGCGTGGATTCGGGAACCACCATAAGGAAAGTACCTCCGCCGGAGCGTACATCCACCGAGTTCATATCCAACTCGTGTGCACCAGTGTCATAGAATATTGATTTACGGGGACGGGATGAATAGGGGACGAAAGATTGCGATTTACGCTCTGGTGATTACTACTCTCGCAGGCGTCCTGGCTGCCGTCCTGGTTGCTATTCACAAGGCGCAACCGATAACGATAAAAGGCGCGGTGCTAAGTCAAGACGCTGATCCGCAAAAGCAATTACCCATTGCGGACGTTCAAATCACCGGCACGGACGGTTCCTCGGTTAGCAATTGCAAATCCGATTCTTCAGGCCTCTTCAGTCTCACTTTACGCCGGGGACTCAGGCGGCGTCAGCCCGTCACCCTGCAATTTCGACATCCGGATTACCTACCACTCGACTTAAATGAATTTGTTAGCGACCAGCTCTACCTCGCCCGTATGGTGCCAATCTCCCATGAAACCCAAGTGCGATCCGATCGCCTCGAAGTGGCAGTGTCCAACGTCCGAGTACGGTACTCGGTAAAGACTACCGCAGAAGCAGATGTCGGCAGCGCGGTAAAAACATTCCAAGTTGTGAATATCGGCAATGTGTTTTGCAAAGGCCGTCATCCGTGTTCGCCCGACGGGAAATGGAAGGCGGCGCTGGGTTCTGCGTCCCTGGATGCGGGGGAGGGAAATGAGTTTCGCAACGCCAGAGTATCCTGCATTGCGGGCCCGTGTCCGTTTGCACGAATTGATTTTGAAGGCCTTTCGCGTGGCGGCCGGAACTTCAACGTCTCGGTTCGGAACTGGTCCGACACGACTACGTTCCTGATGGAGGCCGAGGTGGTGCACCCCATGGTCAGCGACATTGTGCGCGAGTCCTATCCCGTGATTTTCGGCCAGGCGCTGAATTTCAGTTTGCCACCCTTAGCAGAGGGCCCAAGTCTTGAAGCCGAAATAAATGGAGACTCTATTGTTTTCCCGCTGGGGCCAGATCTGTTCTTAAGCTGGGCCGATTGCCACCTCAGAGTTGACAAGGATCAAGCCGAGGCCTATCGCTGTGAGCTCAAGCCCGGATATCGGTTTCGCTAGCACGGAAACCGTTGATGACGTTTTCACAAAAGGGCAAAGCTGGATTCGCTCAAAGCGGTTGGTTTTCCTGGAACGTATTTCATAAGGCGGTTTTTGGCTAGGGGACGGCTTCAGCCGTGCCGTTCAAAGCCGGGAAAATGCGGGCTTTAGCCCCTGAGGAAGTGCGCCCTTTCAAGCCGCCTACTTTATCAGCGAACTTCTGACTTGGCATGCTAGAAAGTCTTGATGTACTCAATCAAGGCGCGTTTGTCGTCATCGTTGAGCCCTGGCTCCTCCGCCAAGTAGCTGGTACCAAAATAGTGTCCGCGGTTCACCACGAAGTCGGGACACTTACTCACCTCAAGCAAAGGATCAACCAGGTTTGCGAAGACCTTGCGTGCGTCTTCATCACTTGCATTCTTGGGTAGAGCCTCGAGGTCACGCTTCATCTTGAACAACAGCCCAAGAACTTTCTCCTCATGCTTAATTTTTTCCTCCTCATTCGCGGGTTCGCCCAAAATGTCCAGATTCGCGAGCAAGTTCACTGGTGTGCCTTTGGGGATCGGGCCGATCTGCACACCACCTTCTCCAAAAAGCCATGGGAAGAACCGTTCGCCCGGACTGATTAGCGATCTCAGAAAATCAGGTAGATATCCGGCGGACACTCGCAGATAGCTGGTGGCGGTGGTCCGATCAATCACCCCTGGAATTTTGTCGCCCAGCAGCGGGTCCTTATCTCGCCTGTCGGGCCACAGCATCTTCTCGATCGAGTCCTGGAACGAATCCATGCGCGCTTCCACCGATGGACTGGGATTGAACTTGCCCACAGCATTGTTCTGCAGGAAGGGTGCAGTCGACCAGGCGCTGATCAACGATGCCGGACGTATATAGCCACGGCCACCGGCAGGCATCTGATAGGTCCGCGGCTCGCCTGTGATCGGGTGATGGACGGTGATGGTGCCGACCGAGGGAAGTTCCTTATAAGTCTGCGATGAGAAATTGTCCCAGATATTGCCCGCAATCGCATTGGTCGCCAGCGGACTGCACGCGTTGGTCTGAAGTAAAGTCACGGGAACGCGCAGATCGGTAGACAAATAGTTCTGCTGCAGGAAATCGTCCTGCTGCACGATTTTGCGCATCTGTGACTTGAAGTCTTCGGTCTTGGTCCAGGCCCAGTAGCGATTCCAGCAATCAGGGTAACCTTTCCCGGAGCAGCCCGTGGGATCAACTCCCTGCGCAGGAGCAGGAATTTTGCTGGAATGGCATCGTGCACAGCGTTCCGCAAAGACAATTTTTCCCCGCGCCAGTTTTGCCTTGTCTTTCGTCAGGTACGCCTCGCCGCCGGGCGAATTTTTTAGGAGATGGGGGGATGTAACCTTCAAGGCGAACAGCGCCATGTCCGGCGTTTGCTGCTGAGTCGCTTCCCAGTAGGCGGAATTCTTGTTGGCGACGGCAATTTCAATCGGCGTGATTTTCTTTCCACCCACCAGCGGGCGGAAGTGCAAAAGCCATTCCTCGCTGAACAACCCGATGTTCAGGTAAACCCGGTTGAGAGCACCCAGTACGCCGACCGAGTCGGAGCCGTCTTTCAAGACGCGAGGAGTCCAAACCGTATTGGGCGACTGGAAGAATTGGGTCAGTGAACCTTCGTGAACAAAGTCATTAAATTGCTTGTTGTTCAGCCCGCCCCCTGCCAGTGTCTCCTTGCCCCAGCGCTTTGCGACTTCCAATCGCGTACTCAGCCCGTAAACCGCATTCATGGTGCGTGGGTTGTTTATGTTGTCGCTGGAAACGAGTGAGGTATCGAGTGATCCTGGCCTCGCGGTGTGGAAGATTTGGAATGGGAAACTGCTGGGGTCGGACTCCCACGAGAAGATACGGTCCACCCAGAAATATTGTGCGCCGACGTTTGAACTGAGATTCTCCCACTTCGGATTCTCCGGATCTGCGGGCGGCCTCACCGGATTTGGTCCCACGTGACAGAACGCGCAAGACATTCCAACTCGATAAGGCCTGACGAGTTTCTTATCGTTGTAGTAGCCAGAGTCTTCGTAAAACCGCTTAGCGTCCCACTTCTTTGCGGAGGCTTCATCGAAGGCGGGATTCGGGAACAACCTCAATCCTACGATCCCGGTCGCGTAACCGTAGTACGAAGCAACGGGAATGTTCTTCCCACGTGCCCCGATCTTCACTCCCGGATACTTGCCCTCATTTTCAAATGGATCCGCGGGACAGTCAGGCCGGCGTTTGTCCAGCCACAGACTATAGTGCTGCGGATCGGGACCCGTGGCCTTCTCGAAACACGGCTCATTGACCAATCCCAGATAATTCCAGCGATTGGCGCGGCTGAATTTCAGATTGGGGTACGAAGAGACAGTCTTCAGAAAATCGAGCGTTCCTACGCTGGCGACGGACATGTGATCCCAGAAGCGATCATTTCCGCCGGTCCAAACCAGCCACATATCGCGGCCTTTAATCTCATCCCCAGTCAGCGTGATGCCGCCGTCCATGTCATGGAAATAGTCCTCGTCAGCAGCGGGAAACGAAGACGCAGATCGACCGGCTAGTTTGGCTTCATCCTGGACTTGACCGGGCTGCGGGCTCCGGCTGCAGCCAGTGAGAAGCAACAAAATCAGAAGCCCCAATGTCCAAAGCTGATAAGAACTGGAACGAGTCATTGGCGTGTCTACTCCTACCAGAAAATTCAGCGCTTCGCCTGTAGCGCCAGTCAATGCAGCAAGGACTTCACAACTACAACCGGTCGACGCTGATCGTCGATGCTGAACCGGATCGAGGCGAACCCCTTGCCAGCCTCACTGGAAGGAAATACAGCTGGAACACGAACGAAATAGCTCGCCCCGTACTTTCTTTTGCGCTATGGGCTTGGAATATATCACGAAAGTTGAGTCGCGAGTCGCATTCCAGCCGTACCCCGAACCGGGCAACGGTGCAAAGATGTCGAGTATAATCTCGCAGCAGTTCCGCAAATCAACAGAAATCGACAGCCGGGGAAGTAACAGATCGCCAACAAGCAGTGGCGCAAACTGCCTCAGATGATAGGACGCGTATGACCTCGGACACGATACCACGGGCCGATAGTGAGTACATTGTAGTCGGCTCGGGCGCTGGCGGCGGCACGCTGGCAGCGCGGCTTGCCGAGGCCGGCCGGACGGTGTTGCTGCTCGAGGCAGGCGGCGATCCTAAGAAACTTTCTGGCGGCGATCCTGTCGAGCCGGGCTCAAACCGGCTTCCCTACGACTATGAAGTCCCAGTGTTTCATGCTTTTGCTTCCGAGAACGAAGCCATGAAATGGGATTTCTTTGTGCGTCACTACGGCAATGATCAACTGCAACGACGAGATCCAAAATACCGTGAGGTTTGGGATGGTCAACGCGTGGATGGAGTCCTCTATCCCCGCGCCGGCACCCTTGGCGGTTGTACTGCGCACAACGCGATGATCATGGTGTACCCGCACGATGCTGACTGGGACAACATTGCAGCCATCACCAGCGATTCATCGTGGAACTCGGGCAATATGCGCAGATATTTTGAGCGCATGGAGAACTGCCGCCACCGCACACCCTATCGTTGGCTCGCCAAGCTGGGGATTAATCCCACGCGCCACGGGTGGAGAGGCTGGCTTCACACCGAGAAAGCCATCCCTATGCCGTGCGTACGAAACCTGGATCTGCTGGAGGTGTTGCTCGACGAAGGGTACGAGGCGATTAAAGATATTGGTGAGAAGGCTGAGCGGGTGCGATGGCTGTTTGAAAGCCAACTCGATCCCAACGATTGGCGCACGGTCAAAGAGAACTCCATCGGTATCCGCTACATGCCTCTTACCACGCGAAATCATGCGCGGATGGGCTCGCGGGAACGCGTGGTTGAAGTCGCAGAGCGCCATCCCGACCGTCTGAAAATCGAATTGCATGCCCTGGTTACCCGCGTACTTCTCGATAACAACCGGCGTGCGATCGGCGTTGAATTTCTCCGCGGCGAGAAATTGTATCGCGCTCATGCCCATCCCAGTCATGATTCTGGAGAGCGGTGTACAGCCTACGCATCGCGGGAAGTCGTTCTCGCCGGGGGTGCCTTCAACACGCCGCAGCTCCTCATGCTCTCAGGAATAGGACCCCGCGAGGATTTACAACGTCACGGCATCGAGGTGAAGGTCGATCTCCCCGGCGTGGGCAACAATTTGCAGGATCGCTACGAAGTCGGCGTGGTGAATCGCATGGACTTCAGCGAATGGGAAGTCTTTCAGGGCGCGAAGTTCGACACCACCGATCCGCAGTTCAAACTTTGGAGCGCGCAGCGCAACGGACCGTACATTACCAACGGCGCCGTCTTGTCCTTGTTCAAGCGTTCGGCTGCGCAGCGTCCGCTGCCCGACCTGTTCCTTTTGGCCTTCCTCGGCCGGTTCGAAGGTTATTTCCCAAACTATTCCGATCTGTTCGCCAAGAATCTGAACTATCTCACCTGGGCAGTCTTGAAGGCACACACCAATAACCGCGCCGGCCAAGTGAAACTGCGATCTTCCGATCCACGCGATCTGCCGGAGATCAACTTCCGCTACTTCGAGGAGGGCACGCCCGACGGTGGTGAAGACCTCGACTCGGTGGTCGACGGAATCAGATTTGTGCGACGGGTCACTGAAAAGCTGAGAAAGCGAGGCATCATCGCAAAAGAAGAACTGCCAGGCGACCAGGCTCAATCCGACGATGACCTGCGCGACTACATTCGCTCCCATGCTTGGGGGCATCACGCCTCCTGCAGCTGCGCCATCGGACCAAGGGAGCAAAACGGCGTCCTCACCAGCGATTTCCGCGTGCACGGAACGCAGGGCCTGCGTGTGGTGGACGCATCTGTATTTCCCCGCATTCCCGGGTTCTTCATCGTCAGTGCGGTTTACATGATCGGCGAGAAAGCGGCAGACGTCATACTCTCGGACGCTAAAAGATAGTTTGGCGAAAAGATAAGTCCGCCAAGAGACCGATGAATGATCTAGCAAAACAAACGGCGGAATCCATCGGACAACTTTGAGTGTTGGAGGCAGACCATATGGCTTACGATGTGCCACAACTCCTGGCCATGTCACAAAAGGATCTCGACAACCTTTTCACCGGGAGCACAGCCGGCGACATCCCCAACGGTGAAGCAGCCGGTACCGCCATCATTGCGCCGGGAACGACCTACACGCTGGAGCTCGCAACTCTCATCAACCATTTTGCCTGGCAGGGCAAAACTTTCGACGCAGCCAAGGGCACGCTGAAAAATCGTATTCTTCCCTTCGGGATGAACGCAATCCTAGCCAAAGTTTATAAAGGTGCAAGCTGGCTCGATGGCAAGGAATGCATCGTGCTCGACTATTCCGAAACGTCTCTGGTGGCGCACTGGATCCGTGACGAGATCCGCCAGATCGGCCCCGGCATGTATCTGGGAAAAGTCTATTGGGACAAGGACCGGCTCATGGATTTCGTGCTCCAGTTCTGAGCGGCAAGGCACCGCAATCCAATTTCATGTTGGTCGCGCCGTCGCCAGGACATCTGCGATGAGTGGAGCATTTTAATGTCAATGGGCACGAACCTCAAACACAGCTCCGGAGTAGAATCCCAAGATACGAGCGGCCAAGACGGAAATCCCAGCGAACACTTCTTTCGTGTGTTGCCCGTCTGAAGCATTGCCCATTCAAGGAGCCTGAATGCGCCTTCTCAATCTCAGTACATGCGTTGTCTTATCCCTCTGTGTGCTCGGTTCGTTTTCAACCGCCCAGCAAGCACCGTCCTCCCTTGCATCACGGCGCAAGGCGCTGAACGATCTTTTGGCCGAACAGTGGGAATATAAGCTGCGCACCAGCCCGCTCTTCGCTTCCTTCCTGGGCGACAAACGCTGGAACGACAAACTCGACGACTTCTCTCAGGAAGCCATCGACAAAGATCTGCAGGAGACCCAGAAATTCCTCACTCGCTTCGAAGCCATCGACACTTCGGGCTTTCCCGAGCAAGAAGCGCTCAACCAAGTCCTGATGGTTCGTCGCCTTCAGATGCAAGTCGAGGGCGCTCAGTTCAAACCTTGGGAGATGCCCGTGGACCAGCAGAACGGCATCCAAATTGAGTTACCCCGGTTAGTCAGCGTGCTCTCTTTCCAGACTGTCAAAGACTATGAAGACTATCTTTCCCGGCTCGGGCAAATGCGACGTCTGCTGGATCAAACCGCCATCCAGATGCGCAAGGGCATGAACGATAAATTGATGCCGCCCCGTTTCCTGCTGGAGAAAGTCGTAGATCAGTGCAACGCCGTCGCCTCCGAGGAACCGGAAAAGTCTCCCTTCGCCCAGCCTTTTGTCACTTTCCCCAAGAGCATCTCCGACTCCGATCAGAAGCGCCTGCGCTCGGCCGGCTTGGCCGCGATTAAGGAATCCGTCTTACCCGGTTTTGCTCGCTTCGCTGCGTTCGTCCGTGATGAGTATGTTCCGCAGGGCCGCATCGAACCCGGCATCTGGTCTCTTCTCGACGGAGCCGCGCGGTATCGCTTCGAAATCCGCCGCATGACCACCACCGACCTGACAGCGGACGAGATTCACCAGATCGGGCTCCAGCAGGTGGACGAGATCGAAGCCGAGATGCTTGCCCTTGCGCACAAGCTTGGGTTCAAAGATCTGGCCAGCCTCAACGACCACATCAAGAACGAACGTCGTTTCTATGCCACATCCGGGCAGCAATTGCTCGACTTGTACACGAACTACGCGCGCGAAATGGAACCGGAATTGCCCAAGCTCTTCGGCCGTCTTCCGAAAAGCAGACTTGTGGTCATTCCAATGGAAGCTTCCATTTCCAAGAATGCCGTTCCGGCTGACTACACCAGCGGCACTGCCGACGGTTCGCGCCCGGGACACATCAACGTCAATGAGTCGGACCCCGAGCACCGCCTCGTGCTGAACGTTGAGGCCATCGCCTATCACGAAGGAATCCCCGGCCATCATCTCCAGCTCTCACTCGCGCAGGAACTGCCTGAGCTGCCTTCGTTCCGAAAACATGCGGGCTACACCGCATTCGTCGAGGGCTGGGCCCTTTACTCCGAGCGGCTGGGCAAAGAGGTTGGCCGCTATCAAGATCCATACAGCGACTATGGGCGCCTGGAAAACGAAATGTGGCGAGCCATCCGTCTAGTCGTCGATACCGGCGTACACGAAAAGCATTGGTCCCGCGATCAGATGGTGGCCTACTTTCACCGCTATACCGCCATGGATGAGCCTAACGTTCAGAGCGAAGTCGACCGCTACATCGCCTGGCCCGGCCAGGCTCTCGCCTACAAACTCGGACAGCTGGAAATTCTCAAGCTTCGCCAATACGCCAGAGATCAGCTGGGCGAGAAATTCAACCTCCGCACCTTCCACGACGAGGTTCTCGACGGTGGCGCCCTTCCTCTGGAAGTGCTCGATAAGCGCATCCGTGAATGGGTCGCCAAGGAAGCCCATCTGCAAAACTAGATCCTTTGTTTTCTAGATATTGTCCAGAACAAGAAGAAGATTCCCCTGGCACCTTGCCGAGAACGGTGGCCGCCTCATTGCGATTTCGATTGCCTTGACGGTGCATTTCTGCTAACGTGCGCGCGTTCCCTTAATTGCGGTCAAAACCAATGCTTGAGGGGGTACGCTATGGCTTTTTGCTCGGTGTGTGGCGCGCAAACACCAGATGGTTCCACAATTTGTCCGGCGTGTAGCCGATCGGGAGCTCCCGCCGCACGACCTGCCGCCGCCACGGTAGGCGGGATGACCGATAATGTGGCCGGCATGCTGGCATACGTGACGATCATTCCGGCGATACTGTTCCTGGTGATCGAGCCTTACAACAAAAGCCGGTTCGTACGCTTCCACAGCTTTCAGAATATCTTTTTGCATGTGGGTGCGCTGGTGCTCTGGATCGCTTTGTTCATCATCTCCGCCGTGCTGGCGTTCATCCCGATTTTGGGGCACTTGGTTGCCTTCTTACTCTGGATGTGTCTATCCGTCGGCCTGCTTATCGTCTGGATTATGCTCCTGTTGAAAGCCAACCAGGGGCAAATGTGGAAGCTGCCTGTAATCGGGGACATGGCTGAGAAGCAGGCCAACGCCTAGTCTTCCGGAATTTGAGTAGCCTCTCACACCTCCTGCTAACGGAGCGCCGTGCCCTTCTGTTCGCTATCGAACCATCCTTGACAGACCCCTGGAAGTGAGCATCCCTCATTTACTTTTGTTTCCGGCTCGGTTTCGGGTAGTCTGTCTGATTCTGGCCGGAAGGGGAGACACGCTTGCGAGTTCGGGTGTTCTATCACGATAAATGTTTTGACGGCGCCTCATCGGCAGCCCTTTTCTCCCGTTTCTACCGCGAACGGATTCGCAGCGACGTCCAGTTCGTTTTCTCCGGGTTGCTGCACCGCGCCGGTTCTTTGTTTGATGAAAACAATTTTGACGGCGAGGAAAATGCCATCGTGGATTTCAAGTATTCCAGTTCGCCCAAAATCACCTGGTGGTTCGACCATCATCAGAGCGCGTTTCTGTCCCCGGCGGACGCGGCCCACTTCGAGCGGGATCAGAGCAACCGCAAGTTCTACGATCCGGATTTCAAATCCTGTACCAGCTTCATCGCCACTATCGCCGAGCAGCGCTTCGGTTTCGATCCCGCGCCCGTAGCCGATCTGGTTCACTGGACTGACATCATCGACGGCGCCATGTACCCCGATGCCCGCAACGCAGTCGAAATGCAAGCCCCAGCCATGAAACTAACCATGGTGATCGAATCCAATCAGACCCACGATTTTGTCCCTCGGCTCATTCCGCTTCTTGCCAGCAAGTCTCTGGACGAGATCATCGAAGAGCCCTTTGTCGCCTCGCTCTTGCCACCGCTTCTGGAACGGCATCAACGATCCCAGGCCATTCTCGGCGAACGCATCGAATCGAAAGATGGCACACTGTTCTTCGATATCAGCGACCACGAACTCGAGGGCTACAACAAATTCGTTCCTTACTATCTGCATCCCGAATCCATCTACAGCGTGGGCCTCAGCAAAAGCAGTTTCCGGGTGAAGGTTTCCGTGGGATCGAATCCCTGGGCGCCCTCGGAGCCGGTCGTGAACCTGGCCAAGATCTGTGAGCGCTACGGCGGCGGCGGACACGCCCGGGTCGGCGCCATTTCTTTCGCCGTCACCCAGCAAGACGCCGCGCGCGAAGCCGCCCGCGAAATCGTGGACGAGCTGCGCGCCGCCGTCCGCGCACAGTCACAATGAATTTACGGCTTGGACCACGAATCGATGTCATGCCTGACATTCACGTGATTACCGGCAACACTTCCGATCCCATCCTGCGAACCGAGCATCTAAGCCGCGTGGTCAAGGACAAAGTCTTGGTGGAAGATGCCACCTTCGAAGTCCGGACCGGCGAGGTCCTCGCCATCGTTGGCCCCAGCGGCTCGGGAAAAAGTTCTTTGCTCAGGCTATTGAACCGCCTCGATGAACCTAGCAGCGGCACCGTCTACGTCGAAGGCATCGACTACCGGCAAATCGCGCCCCGCGAGTTGCGTCGGAAACTCGGCATGGTGAACCAGCGTCCTTACCTGTTCCCAGGCACGGTGGAACAGAACCTACGATTCGGTCCCCTGCAGCGCGGAGAGTCTTTGTCGCAAGACTCCATCGAACAACTGCTGGTCCGCGTCGGTCTGAAGGGCTATGCCGGTCGCAACGTCGCCAATCTCTCCGGAGGCGAAGCTCAGCGCGTCTCCGTTGCCCGCACCCTGGCCAACTCGCCACTGGTCCTGTTGCTTGATGAGCCCACATCCGCGCTCGACGAAACATCCAAACTAGAGGTGGAATCGACCATCCAAAGGATCGTGCGCGAACAGGGACTGACCTGCATACTCGTTACCCATGACACCGCACAAGCAGCGCGGCTGGCCGAGCGGGTACTGTTGCTCGAAGCCGGACACATTGTGCGCCAGGGTCCCATTGATGAGGTGTTGCATGCTTAAGTTTTTCGTCAGCGATCAACTGTATCTTGGTTTAGTGCAGGCGCTCATCGCGGCGCTCGCGGCCATGCTCGTGGTGCTGCTCGCCCGCAAACGTGGCATTCATCTGGAGGACGAAACTCTGATCGCGATGGTTCGCGGCATCATCCAAATCGTTGCCGTCGGATCCATCCTGCTATTGTTGCTACGCGCCCCGCGCTGGACCAGCGGCTTTCTTCTCACCGCGATGATCATCGCCGCTGGCGCGACCTCGGCGCGTCGCGCCAAGGGCATGCCCGGGGCGTTTCCTGTTTCCGCCTGGTCGATTGCGCTGGGCGCGGGCTCGGTCATCGCGCTGATGACTTGGCTCGGCGTTATCGATACTGCCATCACTTCCTTGGTCCCTGTGGGCAGTATGCTGATCGCCAATTCCATGAACACGAATGGATTGGCGCTCAACCGCTTCCGGGCGGATGTGTTGGCCCACGTGGGTGAGATTGAAACCGCACTTGCCTTGGGAGCGGAAGCCAAAAACAGCGTCTCGCCTTATGTGCAGGCTTCCTTCGAGGCCAGCCTGATTCCCGCCATCGATTCCCTGCGTTCGCTGGGCATCGTGTGGATTCCCGGCTTGATGGCGGGAATGCTGCTCTCCGGCGCTCGGCCGGTGTATGCGGCGATCTATCAATTTGTGGTGCTGGCCATGATCCTGGCCGCTTCCGGCCTAACTTCCCTGGTAAGTACGTTGCTGATTCGGGAGCGGATTTTTACCGCTGCGCAACAATTAAGTTTGCAGCCGGGGAGATAATGTTGTAATGAGTTCTATCGTGCACACCAAGGTCGCGGCGGCGGAGTCGGAACACGGAGCCAGCCTCCAAGTCCTGCGGGCGGTTGCCACCTTCGAAATGACCAAGGGGTTAATCGTTCTGCTGGCCGCCTGTGGCGTTCTTTTGCTGGTGCACCGTGAAGATCCGTGGGATCTTGCCGACGGTTTGCTCAGACTTCTTCATATCAGCCCGGATCACCACTTTGCGCAAATCTTCCTGGACTGGGCCGACTCGTTAACCATCGCAAAAATATGGGCCGTAGCTGCCGCTGCGCTCTCTTACTCGGTTTTGCGCTTCGCCGAGGCTTACGGACTCTGGTATGCCCGGGCCTGGGCAGAGTGGATCGCCCTCGTTTCCGGCGCCCTCTACCTGCCCTTCGAAATCTACAAACTGGTTCACCGGCAGAGCCTGTTCCACATCTCCGTTCTGCTGATCAACGTGGCCGTTGTGCTCTACATGGCGTACGCCCTGAAAACTGGCGCAAGCCCGCACAGCGTTCGACGATAAACTTGCAGGCCGCGACGAAATTTCTAATCTCGCGGTTTTTCCTATTGGGACGAGTCAACTTCCCAGTCTGGGGAGGCGCGCCAGTCGGTCCACGAATCCTGGTACCGGCCCGCGATTCCGATCAGACTTCGGATTGACACGGTAGTACAGGCGTTCATCCCCAAAATGTTCTGGACTCATGGAGGTGGTGGACGCGACCCGAAACTATTCCCGCGGACAGTTCAGCCTTGACATTGCCAATCAAGAAGCAAGGTCCTCCGCCTCCCGCAGTTGAGCACTGCTTTCCGGCGAAGCTTTACTTGTCTGTGTTCTCTCAGCGGTGTCTGGGAGGAAGACGGAAAACACGGTGCCGCTGGCGCCTGCGGTGGTGCGGCTGCGGACGCGGATCGATCCTTGATGCTTCTGCACGATACCGTGCGAGAGCCAGAGGCCCAGGCCGGTTCCCGAGTCCCCCTTGGTGGAATAGAAAGGCTCGAAGATGCGAGTCAGGTTGGTCGGCTGGATGCCGCTGCCGTTGTCGGCGATGGTGATGCGTGCTCCCGTCCTGTGCAGTCCGTTCCTGCCGCCATTCGACCACTCATGGGCGCGGGCAACGTGGAGGGTTAATCGGCCGCCTTCGTCGAGGGCATCGAGGGCGTTGAGGATGAGGTTGGAGAACAACTGGCGGAGTTCCCCGGCAAAGCCTTGAATCTCGACGGCCGGGTCATAGGTTTTGTCGACGCGGATGTGTTTTTCGTGCACCGGGCGCAAGTAGAGTTGCAGAACGTCGTCGAGCGTGGCCGCAACATTCAGCGGTGCGGGCGACGAAGCCTCGCGGACGAAGCCCAGCATTTGTTGAGCGATGGCTGCGACGCGCAGCACTTCTTTTTCCGCCATCTCGAGGTATTGATCCTGGCCTTGGGGACGGTGGCGGGCGAGATAGATCAAATTGGTGACCGCTTCCAGAGGATTGTTGATCTCGTGCGCGACGGCGGCGGCCAGGCGTCCGGCGGTAGCCAGCTTTTCGTTGCGGCGCAGCGCCTCTTCCGATCGCTGTTGCGCCGTGATGTCATGCGCGATGCTGGATTTACCGATCACCTCTCCGCGCTCGTTGCGTATCGGCGAAAGCGAGATGTCGACGGCGATCCGCGTGCCATCCTTGCGAATGCGTTCCGAGGTGTGGTGCTGGATGGGCTCACCGCGCATCACCTTTCTGGTGATTCCAGGGATCTCCTCAGGGCGCTCCGGCGGACCAAGAACGTCAACCGGCATCCCGATCGCCTCGGCGGCAGAGTATCCGTAAAGCCGTTCCGCGCCTCGATTCCAACTGGTGATGATTCCTTTTAGATCTCCGGTGAGGATGGCATCGTCGGAGGATTCGACCATGGCAGCCATCTGCCGCTGGATCTGCTCGGCCCGCGTCTGCGCGCGAGAACGCTGGCGGGCCAGACCGGCGGCGAGAACCGAGACGGCAATAAATACGGACAGCCGTCCGTAGTCATTGACGGAAAGGGAGAAGCTGAAGCGCGGTTCAAGGGCGAAATAATCGATGGCCAGCCCAGAAGCGGCGGTGCAAAGCAGAGCTGGTCCGAAGCTAAAGAAACGGGCGCTGACGATGACGGCGGTGATGAAGATGACGAATGGATCCTGGCGCATGACCGGCCACAGAAACCAGATGAACAGCGCGAGGCCGGTCGCGGCGAGCGCAGCCGTGTACCGGAGAGTCCAATGACGCCACACCGGGCCACGGCTTGATTGCGGAATGTCGAACAGAGGCATGGGAAAGAGAAACAAACCAGCATCCAGACGGAGGGTGTGCGCGAGCCTCGACCGTCCGAAAACCAACGCGACTGCAGGAGATCAATTTAGCAGGATCGGACGCGGTCGCGCAATTTGTGAATATTAAGGAGCAACAGGGAAAAGGTAAGGCACGGCGAAAATCTCTGCCGCCTGGATGATACTGCGCCGCGCGAGCCGACCTGGACCGTTCTCAGATATGGCGTGGACCAAAACACACTTGTCATCCCGAGAGGAGCAACTGGTTCGCGAAGCGAATCCCCCCCAAAACTGTCATCCCGAGCGGAGTAGCTGGTTGTCCCACCCAAAACTGTCATCCCGAGCGGAGTCGAGGGACCCTGCGTCGCTCGCGCCACGATGACGCGGCCAGGCATTCCCTCCACGCACACAAACGGGCAATTACGCAACCGCCCAATCCGCGTTAGAATCTTCCCGCAGCGCAGAAAAACCAACTCTATTACGGCGACAACCTCGCTGAAAGAGGCTGCCGAAGCCGGTTTCTACAAACCTCCTGGATTGGAAGACCGCTATCCGCGCATTCAGATTCTCACCATCGAACAACTGCTCGCAGGCAAACGGGTAGAGTATCCGCGCCTGCTGGAAGTGACATTCAAGAAAGCGCCGAAAGCCAGGCCAGCGGCGGAGAAAAAGGCACAGCTGCAGTTTGACCCCGTCGAAGACGACAAGGGGCCGTTTTGAGACTCTGCGAACGTGAACTGTCATCCCGAGCAGAGTCGAGGGACCTTGCGCGGATTCTCCCCGTTTGGCAACGCATGCATCTGTGACGGATGTCTCATCCGGAGGAGGAGCGGAAACCCAAGGTTCCTCGGCTCCGCGAGATCGTTCGCCTTGCGAACGATCTTGCTGCGCTCGGGATGACAGTTTCAGGTCAGGATGACAGTCTTAGGTAGGGTTCGTGGGAGCTCTAGGATTGTCGTACTTTGAGAGTTTCCGGGCTGTACCAGTCAATGGCGAGGTCTCTGAACTTTGGATTGGTTCTTGCGATCAGCCACAGCTTCTTTTCCCTGCGCCAGTTCTTGAGTTGTTTTTCCCGGTCGATGGCTTTGCGTACGTCGTCGAAACTTTCCCCGTACACCAGGCGGACCGCGTGGTAGTCGTCGGTAAAACCTTCGAATTCGTGGGTTTTGTGCTGGAACACGCGTTGGACGAGGTTGCTGGTCATGCCGATGCAGAGCGCGCGGCGGGATGCGCTTTGCACCATGTAGACGTAGTAGCAATGTTCTCGGCGCATGAGCGGCTAACGAACTGTCATCCCGAGCGAAGTCGAGGGACCTTGTGTGTATTGTTTGTGCTTGGCTATGCGTGCGTCTGTGATGATGGTCACATCCGACAACAGAGCGGAAACGCAGGGTCCCTCGACTCCGCTCGGGATGACAGAGTTCGGGAAGGCGGCTGACCGCTCAAAAACGGGAAAAACGTCTTTCCGCCCAAATCTTGTCAAGCCCCCCAAAACCGTCCATTTTCTTCTAAACGGCTGATTTAGCTGGAAATATAAATATCGGAATCATGGCGGGTTTACCCCCTTCAATTTGCTATTCTTGAAATAGAGACTAATTCTCGAAACCAACAGGCGCGACCGAAACCCGGCTCGCGCCTTTTTTATTGGAGTCCAAATTGAGAAAAGCAGCAAAGACATCAAGCAAACAGCGGCGGCAAGTCGCACCCCTGGTCCGCGGACCGCTAAACCGCAAAGCCAGGGGTGAATTGGGAGAACTCGCCTTCGCGCACAAGGCGGCGAGCCTCGGCTTTGGCGTCGCCACACCCCACGGAGATAACGAGCGCTATGACTTCATCGTCGACTCGGGCGAGCGCTTGTGGCGGGTGCAGGTGAAAACAATTTGCCAGGTCCACGGCCGCCTCTACCAGACTTCAGTCAGCCATGGCCACGGAGTCAATACGAAACCTTACAACGCCAGGGAAATTGACTTCGTCGTGGCGTATCTCGCTCCGCGAGACATTTGGTACGTAATTCCCGTGAGATGCGTGGAAGGCTCAACCAATCTATGCTTTTATCCTTCAGGATGCAGGCAGGACGGCGGCCGCTTCGAACCCTATCGCGAGGCCTGGCATCTCATGGCGCCGGGCGGAGACTTGACGCCGCAACCGGCGATATTGCGACGGGTCCGCGCCATGGGTTGTGAGCCATATTGTGAGCATATTGTGACCGAAGACGGGAGAACTTTGATTCAGTCGGAGTTTAAGGTGGGCCACCCATCTTCCGTGCCATGGGAGTTGCCGGGAAAACAAAGGGCGCGGAGATTCTCCGCGCCCGGTTTTCAAAAATGTGACGGTCTGATCTACGGTTGCGTGTTCAAGGTCGGACGTCCTGCGTTGGGCCCTTGCGAGGTCGGAATCACGGTCAACGGGGCTTGCAGGGTGAAGTTGAGCACGGTTTCCGAGGGCAGTTTGATTTGCTGACCATGGGTAACGGCTTGCGCCCCGGCGCCTAAGCCGCCGCCGGCCGCCGCTCCAATGGCGGCGCCTTTGCCGCCACCAGCGATGGCGCCGATGATGGCCCCGATTCCAGCTCCGGCTCCCACCTTCTCGACTGTATTCTTGCCCCGGGAGCTGCCTTGTTTCTTGTACTGATCGGTCTGGATGTTGTAGTACTTTCCAGCCGCAGAAATGCGATCCAGTTGAAGAACCAGCAAGGATTGTCCGGCGAACTTGCCGGCACTCTGCACGGTCACGACATGGCCTTCAACGGTATAGCCGGCAGGAATCGCGGTTTCACCATCCACGGCGAAAGGCGAATTCAGCGTGGCATGGAAGGTCTGGCCCTGGGTCGCGGTTTCCGAGTCGATCGCGTCCACCAGCCTCACGGCGAAGGTTGTGCCCGAGGGAATCGTAACTTTCTGCGGCGGCGGTGGAGGTGGTGGCGGCGCAGGAGCGACCGGCGCGGGTGCCGGGGCAGGCTCTGGAGCCGGGGCCGTTTGCGCTACCTCCGGCGGAGGGTTATAGGAATCTTTCTGGTTTTTCGATACCTTGCGGTGGTGCTTGGGGGCTGGGGAGGATCTAGGCTGCTCCGGCGGGGCCTGAGCTTCGAGCGGCGCTGGTGGGGCGACCTGTAAATTGTTTACCACTTGCTTCACGCCCGGTTCACCGGACGCATAGCGAGCGGCCGCGTCGCGCTGAGCATCATTGTCGACTTGGCCGGAAAGCGTGACACTTCCCTTGTCGGCCTGCACGATCAGTTGCTTGCCCTGAAGACCGGAATCCGTGTTCAGTTTGTTCTGGATGTCGCTGGCAATCTGAGCGTCCGTCGGCGCCTTCGAGCAGCCGACAGCCGCTGCCAAGATGGTGAGCAAAAGCAGCGCGCTGAGGTAGAGAGAAAGCCTCGCCTTCATAAGATTACTCCTGGTGATGTAAGTCCGGTGTAAATAGTTTAGATGCACAAACAGCCCAAGCTTCGCAGAAAAAATATTTCTGGAAGCCATTCAGTCATTGATTGCAACGCTCCCTTGATCCACAATCTATCCCCGTTCGAGAAGTCAGCTACGCCCGCGCCTGGCCGAAGAACCGGCTAGCTCGGGTGCAGGAACTTGTAATCAAGAATGCTGGCCGCAAGTCCCGCGTTCTCTGCCTTTTCTTGCGAGTCTTTCTCTCGGACATCTTTGGTCCGAGTAATGCGTCCCTGGCAGAGTACGCTGCTGTTTCTTTGACCGGAGATTTCCTCCGGCATTTCGAAAACCATTTCCACTAATGTGTTGTCAGGGAAATGTTGCGGGCCTTGCAGAAGTACGCCGGACTGGCTGAGGTTCGCGATCGTACCTTCATACCAGCTTCCGAGATTCTTCACGCGATAACGCACCGGCGTGTCCAGTTTTAGGCGCCGCGCCCGAGGAACCCAGGTAGGCTTACGAGCACGGGTCCGGCCGCGGCGGGTGGTTGTGCCCTCCGCCTCGTTGCCAGACTGGCTGCGGTCGACGCGCTCGGTTCGGCGCATGGTCGTCCAGTCATAACTATATTCGACGGCGCAAAGCAGGCATACTTGATAGTACTGGCCATCGGCAGCCCGCCGGGGCCAGGAAAACTCGTGGGAGCAGCGGCCTAACATAAGAACGTCCAATAACTTCTGTGGCATGTTCGTCTTTCCGGGTGGCATCGCCGGTAGAGACATCATCTAACGGCGGCGCAATTTTGTGTAGGTTACTTTCGTGTGCGGACCAAGCAGCGCTGCTAAGCTGCTGCGTTCGGTGCGTTTGCATTTTTGATCACCACTCGAGACATCCAGTCATTTTTTCACTCCCGCCAGGGCCGGCTCTCCAATAACTATCAGGAACCATATCCTACAGATTGGCGTGCCGGCAGACGACGGGCGCGAACCGCACCCCATCGGCGAGGCTGCTGGCGCAAATATACTAATTAGTATTCGTTCTACTTTCTTAAATTCTTGCCTGTAACAGGACCGATCCGCCATTTCGGTTGACAATTCGTCTTCCTAGTCCCATCATTTGCCAAACTTCCCGAACTTTGCTGCGGAGTCGTGCTCATGCAGAAATCCGAAAAGCTGCAAAGACTGCTCGCGGTCCTGGCCACATGGGCGGTGCTGCTGGTGATTTTCTTTGGATATGAACGGTACTTCGTCAAGGGCCAGCAGGAGTTCGTAAGGGAACGCAATTTTCGGGCGCTCGCTGCGCTATCCAAGGAACTTAGTTTCGCGGTTGACAAAGTACAGAAATCTTCGGAATCGTTGGTGAAGGTCGCTTCGAAAGAAAACTACAGCAGTGAGGGCCTGCTTTGGTACGTCGACCACTATGTTGGGATTTCCGACAAGTCGGTGGCCGGAAAAGCTGCGCGAGACGCGAGTACTTGTGTGGGCTCGATCAATTCGGGTAAAGAAAAAGTACCGCTGGAAGCGATCGCTGATGCACAAACCTTGACTCTTTCAGTCTCCTGTTTTACCGCCGCCAAGCCGGACGATCCGGACCTGCCCGTCCCAAAAAGCAAGGTTCTGCTCTACCGTTTGGACTTGACAGAATCGGTAGCCAAAGGCTTTGAGCGGGAGGGTGCCGCTTTTGATGATGTTCTGGTGGCGGACAAGAGCGGGCGTGTTCTGTTCCAGAAATCCCTGACTGCACCGCGCATTGTGAACCTGCGAGCGCTGGAGAACGCCACTTCCCAGACGGCTAGTCAGCCGACGACATCCGTGCCATCCGCCAGTGCCGGCGCAGACCCGCAGGCCAAGACACCAGCGGAAAACGCATTGCAGAGCGAAAAAGCGGAAGCGAGCACAGTTGCAACCGTAACTGAAGCGGGGGCAACGTATGAGATGTTTGCGGTGCCGACTCGCATTGTTTTGCGAAGCCCTGAGAACCCACCTCGAACGTGGGATTTGCTGGTGGTCGGGTTACGAGGCGAGGAACGGTCCGAAAGGGATGCCCACCAGTTGCCGTTCTCAGCGCTGATTTGGACGGGAATGACGGGGGTAGTGCTCTTTAGTTTAAGTTGGCCACTGTTCAAGCTTCAATACATGAGCAGCACCGAACGATTCACCCCAAAAGACGGATGGTTTCTCATTATCGCGATGGTCGTCGCATCGACCACCGGCATGCTGATGCTTCTGAACGCCAGTTATACCTCCTGGTCGCAAGACGGCGAAGATCTCCGCATGAGGAGGATCGCCGACCAGATCAAAGCGAATTTCGGGAGCGAGATGAGTCTTGCGCTTCGCCAGATTCACTGGCTGCGCGAAGATGCGATCTCGAGGGCTCCAGAGATCTCACAACCGTCGGTGGCAATCCCAGATTATCTGCAGAAGGGATCAAGGCTGAACTGTTACCCCTATTTCGAAATCGCTTTCTGGGCCAATGAACAGGGGCAGCAACGTCTGAAGTTCGATGTCAGGCCTTTGGCAACTCCGCCCATTAACGTGAGCCCGCTCCCGTTTTTCAGAAAGATCCTCTTCGATGGGAACTGGATCACGCGCTCGGAGGCAAACGGCCCCGACCCTCCCTGCAGCATCCCGGACAACGCGAGCAACTTGGATGATGCCCAGTTCCAGAAGAACAACGCGCGCACCTTTGACGGTACCTACTTGCAGCCGGTGCTGTCGCAGAGCACGGGCGAATTCTTGACGGTGCTCGCGGGCCGGGTTCCCGGCTCTGCCGACAAGAACAAGGGCTTGCAGGTGGAGGGACTGGCCATGCGGCCCATGTCGCTGGTCGATCCGGTTCTTCCGCCCGGCTATGGTTTCGCGGTGATCGACGAGAAGTGCAACGTACTGTTCCATTCGCAGGCGTTTCGAAACATGCGAGAGAACTTCTGTGAGGAATCAAAAGATCCTGCCGAACTTTTGCCGTGGCTGCTGAGCGGAGTGGACTCTTCGATTGACATTTCTTATTCGGGGCAGCCAGAGCGCGCGTACCTTACGAGCCTGAAAGATGGGCCGCGCTTCGCTACCGGACCTGCATTCCTGATCATTTTTCGACAGCCCGACACCCAATTGACGCTCAACCTCGCGGTCATTTTGGTGTGCTCTATTTTGCTGGGGACTTATTTCGCGGTTCTTTTGCTCGCGGCTGCTGTTCACCTTTCACTGCGCGGGCCGCTGCATTTGCTTTACGCTCCGGATTTCATGTGGCCTCGAGCCGACGGAGCAGTTAGCTACGTTGCAATATTCGCCGCGAACGGCTTTATGTTTTTATTGTACTGGCTCGCCTACCGGTGGTTGTTCGAAGCGCCCCTGCTGGCCCTAAGTCTGGTAACCGCCCTTCTGTCGGTCACGTTCTCGATTCTGAAGCTTCGTTCCCAGGACGAGCCCCTTTTTCGTTTGGGAATGATTCTAGGTCTCAGCGGTGGGTTGGGATTCTTGTTGGATCTCTTGTGGTCACGGCTCGGTGACGGCTTCCAGCCCCAGTGGATTTGGTTTTTCGCGCTTATCGCAGTCTTTGGACTCACTGCCCTGGCGCTGGCGCAACGGTCAGTCTGGAGCCGAAGTGTCTTCGGGGAGGCAGGCTGGATTAGGGGAGTTGCGGAGAAGCATTTCAGCGTGGCTTACAGTCTGGCGGCACTCAGCCTGATTACCCTTGTGGGGCTGGTGCCTTGCACTGGCTTCTTCAAGTACTCGTACGACGCGGTCAGCGAACTTTCCTTGAAACACGATGAACTCATGCTGTCCACCAGTTTGCTGGCCAGGCGAGACCGCATTCGCGAGTACTACGACAAAGTGGTCACGTTCGGAGTTACACAAGGAAATGCGGACAACCCGGTAAAACAAGTGGCAAAACTACGGATCGGCAGCACCGGGGATCTCTATGATGTGGAGGCCTCTGACGCGAGCGGCTCTGACCGGCGCGGACCAGTATTCACGGTGACGGATGAACCGACCCTCGAGCAACCAATCGTTGCAACCCCAGCCGTCACGCCTGCCTCGGATGACAGCCTATGCCAAGGAACAGGACTAGACTTCAATGGCCGGATCGAGCGGCGGATTGCAAGGGCTACGCTGCAGTTTCCGAGTAACCCGCTGGGCAACGAGATGAGCAAGTTGGGTGTCGCCTCAACTGAAGAAGTGAAGAGCGCCTGGGAACATTGTTGGACTGAAGAGAAGCCGCAGCAGTTCCGCATGCTATGGAAATCGGATTCGAGGTTACCCCGATTCAGTGTGACCGCACACTACAACCTTTGGCGAGGCTTGAAATGGTGGGCCGGCTTGGGTTTGCTGCTGCTCTGGGTGCTTCTGGCGGTCTGGATCATGAGCCTGGTGAAGAAAATTTTCTTCACGGACATTGACACTGCCCCTCCGTTTCCGGCTGTGGATTGGACCGGCACCGCGCAAATCGACCGGGATTTTTTGATTATCGGGCTGGCAAAGTCTGGGAAATCAGAATGGCTCAAGAGAATTTCCGGTCTTACGGCGGAAGCTGTGCTCGACATGCGGGTCGAGCTAAGGAAAATGGTTGACGACCCAAAATACCAAAGCGCGCGGCCACAAGGGTCTTTGATTATTCTCGATCATTTTGACTTCAACTTAAGAGATTGCCGCTACAATATGGCCCGGCTTAATCTGCTCGAGAGCCTGATTTGCGGGCCCGCGTGCCGCCTGGTAGCCATTTCCACCGTAGATCTTCTTTATTTCCTTACGGAAGAGTCAGCCGAGGTATTGTGCCAGCACCACAAAGACCCCGCCGCGGCGGGAAGACTGCTTGACCGCTGGGTGCGGGTTCTTAGCAAGTTTAAGAAAGTGCGCCCGAAGGATTCTGCCGAGCACGAGTTTCAGACACTTATTACCGACTTTGTGAAGAATCATCCAGCCCTGAGCAAGATCGCGATTCGGGTCAGCGAGGAGTGTAACCACACGGCCATGCTGCGAAAAATCGGCCAAGAGATTCTGGAAAACGCCAGCGAAAAGGAAGCGGTGAGTTACGAGGGTCTGGTGAACAACATCCTCGACCGGGCGGACGCCTACTATCATGTTCTGTGGTCGGGTTTAACCACGAGTGAGCGCCTGGTGCTGTATCAATTGGCGCTGGATGGGTGGGCCAATGCCAAGAACACATCTGCCATCCAGCAACTGGAGAGAAAGCAATTGATCTATAAGGCGCCGATGTACCGGATCATGAATGAAAGTTTTCGCAGATTCATCGCCAGCACCGAGCATTCCGATGAGATGGCGCGGTGGCAGAGCCGAGAGCAACAAAGCACCTGGCGGGCTTTTCGAGTGGTGCTGATCGCAGCCGCAATCGGCACCGGCATCTGGCTTTTGTACACACAGGCGACGTTGTCCCAGGCGGTTGCGGGATACATCGCCGCAGCGGCCACGCTGTTGACCGCAATTGGCAGCCTCTTCGCGCGTTCAGGATCCGCGAAACCACAAGCCAGCGACAAGGAGTCGGCATGAAGGGCATAGGAGTTCGGCACAGCCGCGACTGAAACTAGCCGTTTGCAGTTGCCGTTGCCGCTAACAGGAACTGCTGATTCGTCCAATTGTTGCGTGCCAGGCTTGGTCCGTTCCGATGGCACTGCTTGGCCGCGTTGGACCAATCCTTATTCTGCACGTAGCCCATGAAACTGGGATAGCCCTTGAAGAGTCCCGTGACGCCGAGATTGTAGATCATATCGAGTAAGCCAAGTTTGGCCGGATCCGGGAAGGTTGAGTAATTCGCAAACTGCTGGTTGAGTTGTCCATCGAAGAAAGTCAGGTGCTGCATCAGAAGAGTGTCAATGGTCGTATGTGGCAATATCGGCGAAGTAGGGGAGCGATAGAAGCCGGCCATTTTAGCGGGAGGGAGGGCTGAGACTCGATCATATTCGGCCAGGATTGTGTCGGCTGTGGCCGGCTGGTTGTTTGCGTCAACGAAGCTCAGCGACTGGGCGCGCGTCGCGGTTGCAATGAGTTCGCCAACACCGACAGTAACGTAACCCCTCGTATCCAAGTACATCCAGAGTACGATTCCTTCGAAGATTTCCAGTTGGGCCAATGAATCGTCCAGGTAGGCCATAACTTCCTCATTTCTGCGGAACGTACTTTATCACGGCCACCAGCGGAACAGTCGGCGGCAGCGCCGAGTCCTTAGGCCAGTGGTTTTGGTTCCGGGATGTTGGTAGCTCCTGCCCACCCTTTTTAGGGTCACGTCGCCTACGGTGTGCGCACCCGGATATTTGTGGACGTGGGGATATTTGTCGTTGCCGGTCGCGATACTCAGAGATGTGGATCTCGGTTTTGAGGCCGGACACATCCGAAAATCCCCCCAGCGGCTGGTCGGGCTTGCGCGAGGTTTTGAGATCGACCAGGTATTTGTATGAAGGATACGGAGCAATACGATCAGGCATTGAAATTCTCCTCCTTTAGCGAAACTTCCTTAGCAGCCCGTGGTGAAAGTTGAATTCCGACCTCCAGCGCCTGAAGGCGGATTCATTCTAAAGCGTTTCCGGCACGCCTGAAGGCGTGCCCTGATACGAATCGCACTTCCACCACGGGCTGTTAGGTGCGTGCACTCGCCGTCATTTGGCCAATGCGGAAGATGACGAACTCAGCCGGCTTCAAGAGCGCGACCCCGATGAGGCAAATCATGCGTCCGTTGTGGAGATCGTTTTGCGTCATGGTGGTGCGATCGCAGCGTACGAAATAGGCATCGGACGGAGAGGTGCCGAGCAGGTTGCCTTCGGCAAACTCATTGTTCAGGAAGGAATCAATGGAGTCTTTGACCCGCGCCCACAGCGCTGGGCCGTTATTCTCAAAGACCGCCCACTGCGTTCCGTTGTCGATGGAGTGCTCAAGGTAGATCAGATAACGGCGCACGTTGACATACATCAACTCTGAGTCAGAGCTCGCTGTTCGTGCTCCCCACACGCGGTAACCACGGTCGGCGAAGAAACGAAGGCAATTGATTCCCAGGGGATTGAGTAAACCTTGTTCGGCAAAGGTGATGTGGCGTTCAAAGTCAACTGCCCCGAGAACAACCTCGTTCGCAGGCGCTTTTGCCTGCTGTTCTGGGTATCGTTGCGGGCATAGATTCCAGCCATGAAACCGGAAGGTGGCACCGCGATCTCAGCGGGAATGGAGGTACCCGACTTCGCGAGAGGGTTAGGAGTGACCACCCAGGGCACGTACAACGCAGAGTAGATGGAGTCGATTTGTGCGCGAACATTCTCATAGTCAGAATCGAGCAAATTCGGTCCCGCCTCAAGGATCGCTACACGATACGCACGCTGCCTTTCCACATGCGGGATGAGGCCGCCGATCATGATATTGATGCTATCGGTGTAGATTGATGCGCCGGGAGTGGCCACGATAGCAATGTCTTCCAAAGGCTCGCAATACCGCAGTGGTGACGTGTAATCGTTAGCGGTTGGTTCCGCGCCGTCGTTGCCCCCGGTGAGCGTGAAACTCTGTGACGGAATTGGTGCGGGTTTGGCTGGCGGCACGGGTTTGACCGACGGGTCGACCCAGGTAGTCCCGAACAGCGCGGCATACAGCGCGGGTGCCGTGTTAAGACCGCTGCCGATAATGAAATAGATTTGGTTCTGCAAGGCGTCAATGTGCCGCGGGGGATTGGAGCTCAGCACTGATCCGATATAGCTGGGGTGGTTCGAATCGAGACCAAGATTGTCGAAGACCATCTGCTGGCCATTCGCACCCATAGCCAGAACCTTGACCGTGAGAAGGTAGAGGTTCGAGGGTAGTGGCGAAGGTAATGGTGCCGGCGTGGCAGCATTGCTTTCGAACTGACTAGTGCCGCCATTGCTATAAAGAGTAGGAGCTGTACCTGCCGCAGCAGGCGGCACTGCCAACAGCGATCCGAACGGGAGGTTGGCTACCTGCTGGATCTTGCCATAATTCAGTGTGACGGTGACCGGTACAGCAGGGCCGAAGAAGTTGGAGTTGCCGAACGATCCCGGGAATCGCGCCGCGGCGACGATGTTTGTGGCGGCAGGCGTACCGGAAGATGCCACCCCGGGATCAATCGTGCCCCCGGTTGCCTTGTTGGCAAACACCCGCGACACGTAGAGCATCGCTCCGCCGTTATCAAAGAATGCCTTGACCGCCATCGCCATGTAATTCCGGTTCTTGGGATCGCCCGGATTACTCAACGCAAGATCGTCAAAGCCGCCGTAGATATTCTGAAAGTCGCCAAAGCTGGTCAGCAGCTCCGGGATTCCGCCCGACGGGCTGCCTGCGACTGGGGCACCGGTTGGGGGCAGTCCGCCATACGGCATGCCGCCCACCGGACCCGTCAAGGTCGGCCCGACAAAAGCCGTCGTGGTCGTGCCCACACCTTCAATCGAAGGTGCACGAAAACTGACTTCCTCCACATATACGCCTGGCGTTAAGTACTCTGTCCAACCCAATCTTGGACTTGTCAATTCTGTCATTGTCAACCGCTGCAGCTCAATGGGATGGAAGCGAGGCCGTGCAGTTGATGCCGGTTGACCTCAGCCTGGAGGACATCCTGCGCATCTGGGATGCGCTGATGACGTTTGCTCAACAAATGAATGACTCGAGCACAGAGTTCCTTACCCGTTCCGGTTTCGCCTGTGAGCAAAACCGGAGAGGCGCTCGCACCGAATAAGGCAATCTGGGACAGTGCTTTGAGAAATGCTGGATCTTGACCGACCAATTGGCGCAGACCGATTTCTCCTGCCAAGGATGCTTGAATGTCTTCCAAAGAAAGGGATTTCGGACTCAGCAGACGCGTCACTCTCTTGCGCAGTTCCTCGGCGCAGAACGGCAATAGCAGAAAATCATCCACGGCATCTGCTGCGGCCTGCAGTAATTCAGCATCTCCCTCCGGCAGAATCGCGAAAGTTGGAATCGAAATGGGATTGTCGCGCAGCCAGCGGAAAAACTTTATTACCCCTTCCGTTTTGGATACTGCGTTCGCGATCAGCAGGCTCTCATGACAGGAGTGCAATTGCTCCGACGCGAACGAGTCCCATGAGGCCCGCCGCGCCACCGCCCACTCCGGGCAAAGCAGGGCAGAGTCCCACTCACTGGGCTGCGGGGAAAACGGATGTTCGATGATGAGTACGCCGTGGATCGTGGAACATTCTCTGCGCTGAAACCTTTCAGGGACTACTTTTCACGAGCAAAACGGGGAATTCCCAAAAGGGGCACGATGGCTTTGGCGAAAAACCTTAGCACACGCTTGCGCAGCTTGCCTAGAAAATTGTGGCGTTCTACAAAAACTGAAACACACAGCCACCATTCAAACCGAACCACGATTCCGGTATGGGTCTGAGTTCGCTTCCTCCACATTGCGGAAGCCGCCGTTCCAACGCGCCTAAAATCGGCGTTGTTCACTTCCATGTCAGACGAATAGTGGGTCTTCATCGCAAAACGTTACACGAGGGTTAGAATCGTAGCCGACAAAGACGTTGTGATCTGAAGGACTGCCTTTGACGACTGGAGCATTCGCCCGAACCTGCTCGGCCACTGATTCACTAAGTTGTTGACATTTTAGGATCGAGAATGTACTTTGGCGGGAATTCGGCGAACGGAAGAGTGGCACCTGTCCAGGTGTCGCATCCGAGGGGGCTTCCACTCGCTGGCTTCCCCACGGAGTACGGCGTTGTTCTCCTAACGTGCGCTTGACGCTCGTTTGGACGGGTCGACGTGCGCGCCTTGGCGTTTTCTTGCCGCTGTATGGGGCCGAGTTGCGCGTATCAGTGTGATGAAACCTAGGTAGGGTGGCCGCCCGCCATTGTGTGCGGCGACTCTTCCTCAACGTACTGTGGGTTATCAACCCATTTTGATGGCAAGGAGGACTTATGGCAGTTACGCGCACCCCAGTCACGCCAAACCCTAACGTTGTGCCAGTAAAGGTCACTGCTGGTGAATTCCTACACTTTGTCATCGATGCAGCAGGGCCAATTCCAATATTCAGCTTCGCAAGCGACGTAAAGGGAGTACTTTTTCAGGCCGCCGATTTTCCGGGCCACCCAATGGTGAGATACGAGTGGCTTCACCTAAAGAATCTCTCTGATTTTCAGCAGATGGAAAACCTCGAGTTGGGTCTCTCGTTTTTTTCGAACGCAAACTACACGTATACCGTCGAGCTCTTCAATGCAGCAGGCGTCGTTAGCACCGTGATGAAAATAACCTATACCGGAGAGCCAACAGATGTTGAAAACGAATCCTTTACGGTGGTGATATCGTGACGACCTTCCGAGCATTTGTAATCGCGTTATTGATTGGTTGTCCTGCGATATTGCCCGCACAAGCAGCGCCAGCGGCGGCGCCAGCCGCCGGGCCGAGTGCAGGTTGCCCGAATTTCAAGACCATTGACGAGTTCGTGTACTGCCAAGCGATGGCTACATTAGGCAAGCAACAAGTCGGACAAAATGGAAAGGGGAGCGACCGACAACTGCAGTCTCCCTCAACAGATTCCCGGGCGACTTCACTGGTGGATCAGAGTTCCGCGACGGATTTCGTCAGCGCTGCTGCAAGTTTGATCGCTGTTGCTCCCAGCCTTTCACCGTCGGGCTCGGGCAGCACCTCCAGTCAAACTGGAAGTGGAACCGGGACGACTACTGCCAGCTTTTACGCGCTCATGGCGGCCTTCAACAAAACAAGTCCGACTGATCCAACTTTCTATAAAGACCACATATTTTCGCGCCGCATTTCATTCACGATTGGGACGGCAGCGTCTACGCAAGCCGCGGACAACACTACGACGCCATCTACCGTATACGGCGCAAAATTTCTCGTTATCAATCGAAGAGAGTTGTATCGCGATGATAATCTTGGGCGTATATCTGACATCCAAAAAGATCTTTCGAATGAAACTGTTGCGGCTGCACAGTTGACGCCGAAGATCAAGGAGATCATGTGTGCTGCCCTACATTCAGATTGCTTAGTGAATGGCGCGCTCTCAAAGGTGGGGGTGACGGTGTCATCTCCAGGCAGTGGGTATAAGAGAGGCGATATCCTGGAGGTCCGCGGTACCGGCTCAGGGGGGAAAGTAGAGGTGTTTGATGTGGATGATAAGAACGGCGCTGTTACCATCGTTCAGCTTTCGCCGGACGGGTCGAGCGGGAGCAAGTATTCGGTCGCCACTAACGTAGAGACTACGGGAGGGTCAGGCAAGGGGGCAACGGTCAACATTACTGCTCTGAGTTCCGTGGACGCAAAAGTTTTTATGACGTTTGACCAGACTCAGTTGACGGAAGCTAATCTTGCAAGCACCGTCCATGCACTTCCGGACAATGCCAAGAAGCAGATTCAATCGTTGGTGGAGAATGCGATCCAACCTTTTTCTAAGCTTCGGACGGACTTGAACAACGAATACGATCAGATAAGCAAGGGTATGCAGATGTCCATTTCGGCTGCTGGAAATAACCGTACCGGCCAGGGCAATAACAACTACAGGGCGGAGTTCATTTTTGACTATGGATTGAGTACTCGTATCAATTGGACTGTCAACGGAAGTTTTGACTACACGGATCGGAAGATGGGACTAGACTCCAGAGGCGGAAGATTCGCAACGAGTTTCCAGGGCAACCTAACAAGCCCCACTGGAGGTTGGAGCAAGTCGCCGCTCCGCTTGATTTTTAGCGGCGAAGGAGATTGGCTTTCCCTGCAAAAGCCACAGTATTCCTTTGATGCGCAGTTGAACGTTCCGATCACTCCCGGCTTCGACCTGCCTATCGAATATCGGTATGCGAATCGGGCGGCGCAGATCAATCAAGCTGACTCCCAAGTTCGGTTCGGTTTGACTGTCGACCTCTCGCGTATAACTCAGGCTCTGAAATGACATTGGTTGGGACTGGCCATCCGTTCTTTGGACGCTAACCTGGGTTGAGGAACACTCTCCCGGAACGGTTTCCCAAGGCCTCAGTTCCGAACCGTGGTTTATCGTTGACGGCATGACCCAAATCCGATAATCTTCTACAAGGTACATTATCTACAAGATAACATTTGATCTTTGACAATCTGACCAGGCGAGGGTGTGGCTTCCGAACCCATCTCAGTTCCAAAATGGGACGAAGACTGGTTCGCACCCGCCGTAACTCCCATGTTCTCTAGATTTTGCGTGTAAGTCCTGTAAACTCAAAGATCTAGCACATATAGGCAAACTGTAGGTCGTTTGTTTTCAAGATTTTGCAGCCAAAAAGGGGGAGGGGGGGTACCCGGTACTAAAGGTACAGACCGGGAGCATCCCTGACAAAACAGACCGGGAGCATCCCTGACACTGCCCAGGATGGCGAGCGCGAGTTACAAACAGCGCATGCCA